>JACRYN010000078.1_pt1 | contig 24747 bp, 18 predicted proteins | sample 8023231 | NCBI WGS metagenome assembly JACRYN01 (sample SAMN15756473, study PRJNA655841) | gut metagenome | isolation source: fecal sample D84 from domestic dog with diarrhoea | host: Canis lupus familiaris | place: South Africa: Mmabatho, Mahikeng | collected 2019-09
CGGAATCGAACCCCGTGCCTCAGCCGGGTCCGAAGCCTGAATCGAACCCCGTGCCGCAGCCGGGTCCAAAGCCGGAATCGAACCCCGTGCCGCAGCCGGGTCCAAAGCCTGAATCGAACCCCGTGCCCCAGCCCGGTCCGAAGCCTGAATCGAACCCCGTGCCCCAGCCCGGTCCAAAGCCGGAATCGAACCCCGTGCCTCAGCCGGGTCCGAAGCCTGAATCGAACCCCGTGCCACAGCCCGGTCAGAAGCCGGAATCGAACCCCGTGCCGCAGCCCGGTCCGAAGCCTGAATCGAACCCGATGCCACAGCCAGGCCCGAATCCGGATACCAACCCGATACCTACACCCGCGCCACAGCCCGATAAGTTTGTTCCGGGTTTGACCAGCCCAGGTCCTGATGAGAATAAATTCGACAAAAACTGGCGCTTCAATGCTCGACTTTCATCCAGATCCTGAAATCCACTGGCTCATAAGAACGCTTGAATAAAACGGGGGCTTCTCCGAGGCATATCACTCGGAGAAGTACTGTTTAAGGAGAAACTTGTGTCGTGCTATTCGATTAATAATATTGCGCGCGTGATAGATGTCCGTCAGGTGGCACCTGCAGATACGTTAAAGCCCATTAGTGGTGCTCTTCAGTGCACTCCAATTAATTGCCGGACTGTCGAGACAGGTAAAAATAGCATTGGTACTAATACGGAATTAGTCACTACATTGTCGGGGCTATTTGCGTCTTTTTTTTCACAGCTGATTTCTCTGTTGTCCGGTAAAAAAGATACGACAGTTCCTGATAGTCCTCCTCAGCCCAGGGTTCTGCCTGAGGTTCCGCCTCGGGTCATACCTGAACCGCTGCCACCAAAGCCTGAGGTCGCCGCAAATATTCCGGGTCTTTCGATAAAGCGTAATGGGGCTAAGCCGGACAACATCTGGAGTGGCTTTCGCCAAGGGCCAGATGGCAACTGCGTTACCGTATCGGCCATCAAGGCAGCCATGTACCGATTTGGTCAAAGCCCAACGGACATTTTTCACTCGGTGAGAAAAGAGCCTGGCGGTTATCGGGTGGTCATGCGCGACGATTTTCAGTTGAGATTGACCGACTCGGAGTTGGCACAAGCAGCACAAGGTTCGCGGTTTATAGGTCCCGATAAAGAGATGCTCAAGGATGCGCAGTTTCTTTTTGCCGTCAGCGCCAAGCGCGCGCAGATGGAAGACAACGATGGTACGGCGAGCAGGAGTTTTCATGCTGCCATTCGCAGCCTGAACAATGGGGAGGATGAGTGGGGGCCGGGGGAAGGGTTTCTGCGCCTGGGGTTGAGGAAACACATGAGAAGGGTGCCCGTCAGTGCGCTCGCCGGTGGGCAAGTGGGTATGTGCAATCGGGATAAGCATTCGGTAGCGGTTATCAATGGTCGTGAAGAGTTGTGGGGGCGCCGAGGCTCGGCCCCTACCTACGGCGATGCTGTAGCGCTTATGTAATTGAACAGGCACCCAGGTGGGCGGCTCCATTGACGGCAGTGGCGCTTGGCTGCATCTTTTGCAACCTCGCGTGATCAGGCGCGGCCCTATTCCAGCAACCGCCTGAAACCCTCGATCGGCAATGGCCGGCTGTGTAAATACCCCTGGAACAAATGGCAGCCCAGCTTTTGCAGGAACGCCAGCTGTTCCAGGGTTTCCACCCCCTCGGCGATGACTTCCAGGTTCAGGCTGCGCGCCATCGCCACAATGGCGCGGATGATTTCTGCATCATTGGGATCGTGGGTCGCATCGCGCACGAACGACTGATCGATCTTCAGTGCGTCCACCGGCAAGCGCTTGAGATAGGTCAGGGATGAGTAGCCGGTGCCGAAATCATCCATCGCAAAGCTCACGCCGAGTTTTTTAAGGCGGCGCATCTTCATCACGGTGTCGTCCAGGTTCTGGATCACGATGCCTTCGGTGATTTCCAGTTTCAGCAGGCTGAACGGCAGGCCGTGTTGCTTGAGGCTGTGCTCCACCCGTTCCACAAAGTCGTTCTGGCGGAACTGCCGCGGGCTGATATTCACGCACAGGCTGAAATTGAGCGGGTCCACCAGGCCGTCGGCAATCAACTGGGCAAAGGCGCCGCAGGCTTCATCGAGAATCCAGGTGCCGACCTCCAGGATCAGGCCGCTGTCTTCCAATACCTTGATAAATTCCGCCGGCGACTGCGCACCCAATTGTGGATGCTGCCAGCGCACCAGGGCTTCGGCGCCGATTATCCTGTTGCCTCGCGCATCCACCTGGGGCTGGTAATGCACGCTGAATTCGCCGCGTGACAAAGCCAGGCGCAAGTCGGTTTCCATGCGCAGGCGCTCGCTGGCGGTTTTTTGCATGCTGTTGTGGAACATCTGCGTGGTGTTGCGCCCGGAGTCCTTGGCGCGGTACAGGGCGATGTCGGCACGCTTGAGCAGATCGGCGGGTGTGGTGCCGTGGTCGGGGATCAGCGCCACGCCGATGCTGGGCGTGACCTGCAACCGGTGACCGTCGAGAAACATGGGTTCCGAGAGCAATTCGCGCAGGGTATCGGCCAGCGCTTGCACCTGGCTGCTGACCGTCTGGCGGGTGCCCTCCAGGCCGCTGAGCAATACCACAAACTCGTCGCCGCCCAGGCGCGCCACGGTGTCCTCTGTGCGCACGCTGGCTTCCAGGCGCGCGGTGACGATTTTCAGCACAGTGTCGCCAACGGGGTGGCCGAGGGAGTCGTTGATGTGCTTGAAGTGATCCAGGTCCAGAAACAGCAGGGCGCCGCGCAGGTTGTGGCGCTTGAGCAGGGCGATCTGCTGGCTCAGGCGGTCCATCAGCAGTGCCCGGTTCGGCAGGTTGGTCAGCGGGTCGTGATAGGCCAGGTGCCGGATCTGCGCCTGGGCGTTCTTCAATAGGCTCACATCCCGCGCGGTCAGCAGCAGGCAGGGGGTTTCATTCAAGGTGATCGGCTCCACCGAGACCTCCACCGCCAGAACCTCGCCACGCTTGTTGCGCCAGAGCATTTCCAGGTGGTGAATGCGCCCCTTGATGTGCAACTCGGCCAACAGTGCGGCGCGTTGGTTTTCATCGGCCCAGATGCCGATCTGGTACAGCGTCAGGCCGATGGCTTCTTCGGTGCGGTAACCGGTCAGGCGGCAAAAACCGTCGTTGACCTCCACGTAACGGCCGGTGTCGCGTTCGGTGATGGATATCGCATCGGGGCTGGAATGGAACGCCTTGGCAAACTTCTCTTCACTGGCCTTGAGTGCGGCTTCCGAGCGTTGCTGTTGGGTAATATCGCGCAGCGTGGTGACGATGCACGGCTGGTCGCTGACCTTGATCAAGCGGCTGGAAATCATGCAGGTCAGGCTTTGGCCGTCCTTGTGATGCACCACTATGGCCACATTGCTCAGGGCCTGTTCGCGTATCACCTGCTCGATGCGCTGCAGGCGCTTGCTGGAGTCGTCCCACAAGCCGATTTGTTCGGCGCTTTTGTCGAGCACTTCGGCGGCTGTCCAGCCAAACGTCTGGGTAAACGCCGGGTTGATCTCGATAAAGGCGCCGCTGTCCAGGCAGGTCACGCAGATCGGGTCGGGGCTGGCCTGGAACAGGCTGGCGAACTTTTCTTCCGAGGCGGTCAGCCGTTGCTCGCGCTCGACCTGGTCGGTGATATCCAGCAAGGTCCCTGCCATGCGCAGGGGCTTGCCTGACTCATCGCGATACAGGCGTGCGCGGCTCTCCAGGTAGCGCGGGCTGCCGTCTTCCATTTGCACGCGGTAGGTCAGCTGATAGTTGCCGTCCGGGCCTTCGCGCAAACTGCGGTACGCATGGCGCATGCCCTCGCGGTCCTCATCGGACATGCCCTCAAAAAACGCATCGAAGGATTCATGGAACGGCGCGGGTTCCAGCCCGTGCAACTGGGCGGCACGCGCCGAGCCGTAGAGCATGCCGCTGGGGATGTGCCAATCCCAGGTGCCCAGTTGCGCGGAATCCAGGGCCAGGTCCAGGCGTTCCTGGCTTTCCTTGAGCGCTTGTTCGGCGTTTTTGCGTTCGGTGATGTCCAGAAAGGTGCTGATCAGGTACGCCTCGCCGTCCAGTTCCACCTTTTGTGCGCTGAGGGTGCCGTCATGAATCTGGCCGTTGCTGGCGCAGAACTGCACGTCCATGGTGATCGGTTCACCCTTGCGCTGCGTGGCCTTGACCAGCAGCGCCCGCTGTTCCGGGTGGCGCCACAGGCCCAGTTCCAGGGTGGTGCGGCCGATGGCATCGGCCACCGGCCAGCCGAACAGCATCTCGAAGTACTGGTTGGCTTCGCTGATCAAGCCGTCGGCCTGGCGCGTCAGCAGTACCATGTTCGGGCATAGATGGAACAGGGTGGCGAAGCGCTTTTCCGAATGGCTGAGGGCGTGTTCACGGTCGCGTTGATGGGTGATTTCGCGGATGACCCCGATCATGCGCCGCCGTCCGGCTTTATCGGGGGCCAGGTTGCCGCTGATTTCCAGCCAGTGCAGGCTGCCATCGGGCCATTGGATGCGGTGGTGCATGGCGCGGTCGAAGGGCTCTCCGGCGAGCACCGCATGAAAGCCGCGCACCACCCGCGCACTGTCTTGCGGGGCCAGTAGGTCTAGGTAATCGAGGTCCTTGGGCAGAGGCTGGCGCGGGTCAAAGCCGAATAGCGCCTGGGTGCCCCGTGACCAACTGATTCTTCCTGTGTCGATTTCCCAGCACCAGGCACCCAGCCGCGCGGCATTGAGGGCCGCCAGCAGCTGCGGGGCACTGTCCCAGCTTTGTTCCGCCGCTTGAGGGTCCAGGGCGTAGATGCGGGGCAGGGGTGGAGTCGGGTCAAGGGGGTTGCGCATTATCAAAGGGCCTTGGCTCATTGAGAAAACCGCGCGGTTTGACCTAAACCCCTGGCCCGCACAGTGTCATGCCGGTAACCCTGGCAGATCGACCTGTGCATCCAACAGGCTCATGAAAGCCCGCGCAGCGTTCGACAGCGTCCTTTCGGTGTGCACGATATAGCCTAGCTGGCGACTGAGCTGTATGCCCGGCAAAGCGATACTTGCCACCTGATCGTCGAGCATGGTGCGCGGCAACACGCTCCATGCCAGGCCGATGGAGACCATCATCTTGATGGTTTCCAGGTAGTTAGTGCTCATCGCGATATTGGGCGTAAGGCCCTGGGCCTCGAACAGGCGGCTGACAATATGGTGGGTAAAGGTGTTGCCACCGGGAAACACGGCCGGATGCCCGGCGATATCAGCCAGGCTGACGGAACCGTTGCTGATCAGGCTGTGTTCCGGCGCCACCACAAAATCCAGTGGGTCGTCCCACACCCGGGTTGCACGTACCAGGTTGTGGGGCTCAGGCGCCAGGGTGATTACCGCGACTTCCGCACGGCCATGGAGGATTTCTTCGTAGGCCACTTCTGAATCCAGAAACTGAATATCCAACGCCACCTTCGGATATTGCCGGGTGAAGGTGCGCAGGATCGGCGGCAGGCGATGCAGGCCGATATGGTGGCTGGTGGCCAGAGTGAGGCGCCCGCTGACTTCGCCGGTGAGGTTGGTCAGGGCCCGGCGGGTGTCGTCCAGCACGTTGAGGATTTGATAGGCGCGGGGCAGCAAGGCCCGCCCGGCCTCGGTCAAGCCGACTTCGCGGCCCAGGCGGTCGAACAGCCGTACCTTCAATTGTTGTTCCAAACCGGCGATGCGCTTGCTGATGGCCGGCTGGGTCAGGTGCAGGCGTTCGCCGGCGCCAGAGAAGCTGCCGGTCTCGGCGATGGCGATAAAGGCGTTGAGGTTGGCCAAGTCCATGGTGCTATTCCAGTTGGTAATCCAAAGCATAAAAAATATGAATTTGAGTTATTTAATGTAGCGCCATACCATCAGCCTCACAAGCCAAAGGGTTATTGAAAAGCCCGGCGTATAGAAGCACCGCTGATGAGGACCGACTGATGGCCGGCAAAACGCTTTACGACAAGCTTTGGGATTCCCACGAAGTGAAACGTCGCGATGATGGATCGTCGCTGATCTACATCGACCGTCACATCATCCATGAAGTGACCTCGCCCCAAGCGTTCGAAGGCCTGCGACTGGCCGGGCGCAAGCCTTGGCGCGTCGACTCCATCATCGCCACTCCGGACCACAACGTGCCGACCACTCCTGAGCGCAAGGGCGGCATCGAAGCCATTGCCGACCAGGTTTCGCGGTTGCAGGTGCAGACCCTCGACGATTATTGCGACGAATACGGCATCACCGAATTCAAGATGAACGACGTGCGCCAAGGCATCGTCCACGTCATCGGCCCGGAGCAGGGCGCCACCTTGCCGGGCATGACCGTGGTCTGCGGTGACTCTCATACCTCCACCCATGGTGCGTTCGGCGCCCTGGCCCACGGCATCGGTACTTCCGAGGTGGAGCATGTGTTTGCCACCCAGTGCCTGGTGGCCAAGAAAATGAAGAACATGCTGGTACGCGTCGAAGGCCAATTGCCGTTTGGCGTGACCGCCAAGGACATCGTACTGGCTGTGATCGGCAAGATCGGCACCGCGGGCGGTAACGGCCATGCCATCGAGTTCGCCGGCAGTGCTATCCGCGAGCTGTCCATTGAAGGCCGCATGACCATCTGCAACATGTCCATCGAAGCCGGTGCCCGCGTGGGCATGGTGGCGGCGGACGAAAAAACCGTCGAATACGTCAAGGGCCGCCCGTTCGCGCCGCAAGGCGCCGATTGGGATGCCGCCGTCGAAGCGTGGAAAGACCTGGTCTCCGACGCTGATGCGGTGTTCGACACCGTTGTCGAACTCGACGCTGCGCAGATCAAGCCGCAAGTCAGCTGGGGCACTTCGCCCGAAATGGTCCTGGCCGTCGACCAGAACGTGCCGGACCCGGCCAAAGAGGCCGACCTGGTCAAGCGTGGCTCCATCGAGCGCGCCTTGAAATACATGGGGTTGACTGCCAATCAGGCGATCACCGACATCCAGTTGGACCGTGTGTTTATCGGTTCCTGCACCAACTCGCGGATCGAAGACCTGCGAGCCGCGGCGGTGATCGCAAAAGGCCGCAAGGTGGCCTCGACCATCAAACAAGCCATTGTGGTGCCAGGTTCCGGGCTGGTTAAAGCCCAGGCGGAAGCCGAAGGGCTGGACAAGATCTTCCTCGAAGCCGGTTTTGAATGGCGTGAGCCGGGCTGCTCGATGTGCCTGGCGATGAACCCGGATCGCCTGGAGTCGGGCGAGCATTGCGCGTCGACCTCCAACCGTAACTTCGAAGGGCGCCAAGGCGCGGGTGGGCGTACTCACCTGGTGAGCCCGGCCATGGCCGCCGCTGCTGCCGTCAACGGTCGTTTCATCGACGTTCGCGAATTGATCTGAGGAAAACCCGATGAGAGCTTTTACCCAACACACAGGCCTTGTAGCGCCGTTGGACCGTGCCAATGTGGACACCGACCAGATCATCCCAAAGCAATTCCTGAAGTCGATCAAGCGCACCGGTTTCGGCCCCAACCTGTTCGATGAGTGGCGCTACCTGGACGTGGGCTACGCCTACCAGGACAACTCCAAGCGCCCTCTGAACAAGGACTTTGTGCTCAACGCCGAGCGTTACCAAGGCGCCAGCGTGTTGCTGGCCCGGGAAAACTTCGGCTGCGGCTCCAGCCGCGAGCACGCGCCGTGGGCACTGGAAGAGTACGGCTTTCGCAGCATCATCGCGCCGAGCTACGCCGATATCTTCTTCAACAACAGCTTCAAGAACGGCCTGTTGCCGATCATCTTGAGCGACGCTGAAGTGGACGAGTTGTTCCAGCAAGTGGAGGCCAATGTCGGCTACCAGTTGACGGTGGACCTGGCCGCGCAAACCGTGACCCGCCCGGATGGCAAGGTGTACCACTTTGAAGTGGATGCCTTCCGTAAGCACTGCCTGATCAACGGCCTGGACGACATTGGCCTGACCTTGCAGGACGGCGATGCGATTGCTGCGTTTGAAACCAGGCACCGGGCGAGCCAGCCCTGGCTGTTTCGCGATGCCTGACGTTATGTAGGCCGCACTGGCCCCTTCGCGAGCAAGCCCGCTCCCACATTCGAACGAGTTTCTTCAGTTGAAATGCAATCAAATGTGGGAGCGGGCTTGCTCGCGAAGGCGGCAGTACAAGCAACACAACTCTCAAGGAAAGCCACCATGACCACCACCGCCCACACCCAAGTCGTGCAAAAACAATTCGGCGAGCAAGCCTCGGCCTACCTGAGCAGCGCCGTACACGCCCAGGGCACCGAATTCGCACTGCTACAGGCCGAACTGGCCGGGCAGGGCGCTGCACGCCTGCTGGACCTGGGCTGCGGTGCCGGTCATGTCAGCTTCCATGTAGCGCCTCTGGTCAAAGAAGTGGTGGCCTACGACTTGTCCCAGCCTATGCTCGACGTGGTGGCCGCCGCCGCCAAAGACCGCAACCTGGCCAACATCCGCACCGTGCACGGCGCCGCCGAGCGCCTGCCGTTCGCCGATGGCGAATTCGACTTCGTGTTCAGCCGTTATTCGGCCCATCACTGGAGCGACCTCGGCCTGGCCCTGCGTGAAGTGCGCCGTGTGCTCAAGCCGGGTGGCGTGGCGGCATTTGTGGATGTCTTGTCACCGGGCAGCCCGCTGTTGGACACTTACCTGCAAACCGTCGAAGTGCTGCGCGACACCAGCCATGTACGTGACTATTCCGGCGCCGAGTGGATGCGCCAGTTGAGTGAGGCCGGCCTGCACGTGCGCAACAGCAGTCGCCAGCGCTTGCGCCTGGAGTACACCTCGTGGGTTGAACGCATGCGCACGCCAGAGGTACTGCGTGCAGCAATCCTTGAGCTGCAAAAGGCGATGGGCCAGGAAGTACGTGATTATTACGAAGTTCAAGCCGACGGCACCTTCAGCACCGATGTGCTGGTGGTCTTCGCCGAACGCTGATTGATTTTTCCCGACCTGCCCACGGGCGGGTCGCTTGATGAAATGAGGAACGCATGAGCAAGCAGATTCTGATTCTCCCTGGCGACGGTATTGGGCCGGAAATCATGGCCGAAGCGGTCAAGGCCCTTGAGCTTGCCAACAGCAAGTACAGCCTGGGCTTCGAGCTGAGCCACGACGTGATCGGCGGCGCTGCCATCGACAAGCACGGCGTGCCGCTGGCTGACGAGACCCTGGACCGCGCCCGGGCTGCCGATGCGGTACTGCTCGGCGCCGTGGGTGGGCCGAAATGGGACAAGATCGAGCGTGACATCCGCCCTGAGCGCGGCTTGCTGAAAATTCGTGCGCAACTGGGCCTGTTCGGTAACCTGCGCCCGGCCATCCTCTACCCGCAACTGGCTGACGCGTCGAGCCTCAAGCCGCAAGTGGTAGCGGGCCTGGATATCCTCATCGTGCGTGAGCTGACCGGCGGTATTTACTTCGGCTCGCCACGGGGCGTGCGCGAGTTGGAAAATGGTGAGCGTCAGGCCTATGACACGCTGCCATACAGCGAGAGCGAAATCCGCCGTATCGCCCGTGTCGGTTTCGACATGGCGCGCGTGCGCGGCAAAAAAGTCTGCTCGGTGGACAAGGCCAATGTGCTGGCTTCCAGCCAACTGTGGCGTGAAATCGTCGAAGAAGTCGCCAAGGATTATCCGGACGTCGAACTGAGCCACATGTACGTCGACAACGCCGCCATGCAACTGGTGCGCGCACCCAAGCAGTTCGACGTGATTGTCACCGACAACCTGTTCGGCGACATCCTGTCCGACCAGGCGTCGATGCTCACCGGTTCCATCGGCATGCTGCCGTCGGCGTCCCTGGACACCAACAACAAAGGTATGTACGAGCCGTGCCACGGTTCGGCGCCAGACATCGCGGGGCAGGGCATTGCCAACCCGCTGGCGACGATTTTGTCGGTGTCGATGATGCTGCGCTACAGCTTCAACCTGGGCGATGCGGCGGACGCAATCGAGAAGGCCGTCAGCCTGGTGCTGGATCAGGGCTTGCGCACCGGCGATATCTGGTCCCAGGGTTGCACCAAGGTCGGGACGCAAGAAATGGGCGACGCAGTAGTCGCCGCGCTGCGGAATCTGTAATCTCTCGGGCCCGCTTGCAGTTGTTGCTGCAAGGCGGCCCACTTTTTAACAAGGTGTAGTTGCGATGAAACGTGTAGGTCTGATCGGTTGGCGCGGTATGGTCGGTTCCGTGCTCATGCAGCGGATGCTGGAAGAGCAGGATTTCGATCTTATTGAGCCGGTGTTTTTCACCACTTCGAACGTAGGTGGCCAAGGGCCGTCCGTGGGCAAGGATATTGCCCCGCTCAAGGATGCCTACAGCATTGAAGAGTTGAAGAGCCTCGACGTGATCCTGACCTGCCAGGGTGGCGACTACACCAGCGAAGTCTTCCCCAAGCTGCGCGAAGCCGGCTGGCAGGGTTACTGGATCGACGCCGCTTCGAGCCTGCGCATGCAGGACGACGCGGTGATCATCCTCGACCCGGTCAACCGCAAGGTCATCGACCAGCAACTGGACGCCGGTACCAAGAACTACGTGGGCGGCAACTGCACCGTCAGCCTGATGCTGATGGGCCTGGGCGGCCTGTTCGAAGCGGGCCTGGTGGAGTGGATGAGCGCGATGACCTATCAGGCGGCCTCCGGTGCCGGCGCGCAGAACATGCGTGAACTGATCAAGCAGATGGGCGCGACCCACGCCGCTGTCGCCGATCAACTGGCTGACCCGGCCAGCGCCATCCTCGACATCGACCGCCGTGTGGCCGAGGCCATGCGCAGCGATGCTTACCCGACCGAGAACTTCGGCGTGCCATTGGCCGGTAGCCTGATCCCGTGGATCGACAAGGAACTGCCTAACGGTCAGAGTCGCGAAGAGTGGAAGGCCCAGGCCGAAACCAACAAGATCCTGGGGCGTTTCAAGAACCCGATCCCGGTGGATGGCATCTGCGTGCGCATTGGCGCCATGCGTTGCCACAGCCAGGCGCTGACTATCAAGTTGAACAAAGATGTGCCGATTGCCGATATCGAAGGGCTGATCAGCCAGCACAACCCTTGGGTCAAGCTGGTGCCGAACAACCGCGATATCAGCATGCAGGAGCTGAGCCCGACCAAGGTCACCGGCACCCTGAATGTACCGGTGGGCCGCCTGCGCAAGCTGAACATGGGCAGCCAGTTCCTCGGCGCGTTCACCGTTGGCGACCAACTGTTGTGGGGCGCGGCTGAGCCGTTGCGTCGCATGTTGCGGATTTTGCTGGAGCGTTGATCGCTTGAGGCAATAACAGAAACCCGCGTTCTGGTGACAGGCGCGGGTTTTTTGTTGCCCTTGTGATGATCGTTCCCACGCTCTGCGTGGGAATGCAGCTCTGGACGCTCTGCGTCTGCTTTAGAGGCGTGACGCGGAGCGTCACAGGAGGCGTTCCCACGCAGAGCGCGGGAACGATCAGGGGGGGCTGTAATTGCCTCACCCTCTACCACCCGGTAAAGTGCCGCTCCCCCGTAATGCCCGAGGCAATCCCATGACCCAGACCTTTGAAATCGCCGTGATCGGCGCTACCGGTACCGTTGGCGAAACCCTGGTGCAGATTCTCGAAGAGCTGGAGTTCCCGGTGGGCACCTTGTACCTGCTGGCGGGTAGCAACTCGGCGGGGGCTTCGGTGCCGTTTCGGGGCAAGAACGTGCGGGTCAAAGAGGTCGACACGTTTGATTTCAGCAAGGTGCAGTTGGCGTTCTTCGCTGCAGGCCCAGCGGTGACCCTGAGCTTCGCCCCGCGTGCCACCGCCGCTGGCTGCGCGGTGATCGACTTGTCTGGCGCATTGCCCGCCGAGCAGGCGCCGCAAGTGGTGCCGCAGGCCAACGCCCATGTGCTGGGCGCGTTGAAAAAGCCCTTCCAGCTCGGCAGCCCGAGCCCTTGTGCCACCTACCTCGCGGTGGTGCTGGCACCGTTGCGCAATGTGGTGGGCATCCAGCGCGTGAGCGTCACCGCCAACCTGGCCATCTCTGCCCAGGGCCGCGAGGCCGTCAGCGAGTTGGCGCGCCAGACTGCCGAACTGCTGAACGTGCGTCCTTTGGAGCCAGCGTTCTTTGATCGGCAAGTGGCGTTCAACCTGCTGGCGCAAGTCGGCACGCCAGACGTCCAAGGTCATACCGCCCTGGAGAAGCGCCTCGTACACGAACTGCGTGCGGTGCTGGAAACACCTTTACTAAAGATTTCCGCCACCTGCGTTCAAGCCCCGGTGTTTTTCGGCGATAGCCTGACTGTGTCGCTGCAACTGGCCGCGCCGGTCGACCTGGCCGCGGTGAACCGCGCCCTCGACGCTGCGCCGGGAATCGAGCTGGTCGAGGAGGGCGATTACCCCACAGCCGTAGGCGATGCCGTCGGCCAGGACGTGGTGTACGTCGGGCGAGTTCGCGCAGGTATCGACGACCCGGCGGAACTAAATCTTTGGTTGACGTCAGATAACGTACGCAAAGGCTCGGCCCTGAACGCCGTGGAACTGGCGCAGTTGTTGATAAAAGACCTTGTGTAAAAGATACTTGGCGGCAATTTGTAGATTGATTCTAGCCAGGCGCTATGCTTGGTCCCAAGTGAAACACAAGCGCGTCGGTGACCTATCGGCTCGCCATGCCTTATGGCAGCGGTTACCAACCTTCTCGCAGAGCGGGAAGTGTTCAAACAAAGGATGAGGCTATGGTTCAAGTTCGCAAACTGGTGTTAGCAATAGCGGCCGCCTCGGCGCTGTCCTCCGGTATGGCGCAGGCGCTGCAACTTGGGGAGATGACCCTCAAGTCGAAGTTGAACCAGCCGCTGTCGGTGGAAATCGAATTGCGCGATGTGGGCGGCCTCACGGCGTCCGAGATCACCCCCAGCCTGGCTTCGGCCCAGGCCTTCGTGGATGCGGGTGTCGACCGCCAGGCGTTTCTCGATGACCTGACGTTCACGCCGGTGATCAACCCCGAAGGTCGCAGCGTGGTACGTGTGACCTCCAGCAAGCCGTTGCCCGATTCCTACGTGCGTTTCCTGATGCAGGTGCAATGGCCCAATGGCCGCTTGATGCGTGACTACAGTGTGCTGCTCGACCCGGCCAAGTTTGACCAGCCGGCACCGACTGCCAGCTCTGCGCCTGCCACTGGCACGCTTGCCCGGCACACCACCACGCCCCACGATACCTTGTGGGAAATTGCCGCGAAGAACCGTCATGGCGCCTCGGTCCAGCAAACGATGCTGGCTATCCAGGCGCTTAACCCGGATGCCTTTGTCGACGGCAACATCAACCGCCTGAAAACCGGCCAGGTGCTACGCCTGCCGGATATCACCCAAAGTACAGCCCTGGCCCAGCCGCAAGCGATTGCCGAAGTGAGTGCGCAGAACGCCGCCTGGCGCCAGCGCCAGCGCAGTCCTCAGGGGCAAGTGGCTGGTAAGCCGCAGTTGGATGCAACCCGGCGCACCCAGGCCGGCAATGCGCCGTCGAGCACCCAGGCCAAGGACAATTTGAGCCTGGTATCGGCGCAAGCCGCCAAGAAAGGTGGCAAAGGCGCAGCTGGGGACAGCCGCGCCCTGAGCGACAAGCTGGCGATGACCCAGGAAGAGCTCGACACCACGCGGCGCGACAACGAAGAACTGAAAAGCCGTGCCGCCGACCTGCAAAGCCAGCTGGACAAGCTGCAGAAGCTGATCCAGCTGAAGAATGACCAATTGGCTCGTTTGCAGGCGCAAACGGGTGAGCCAGCCGCGATCCCCGCACAGTTGCCCGGTGAGCCTGCAGCCGAGCCTGCGGCCCCTGTTGCAACGCCAGCGCCAGCGCCTGAACCGGTCAAGCCGGCTGCCGCGCCGGCCAGTACCGAAGGCAAGTTCAATGATCTGCTGACCAACCCGATTGTGCTCGGCATCCTTGGCGGTGCGGCCCTGCTGGTGGTGCTGCTGCTTCTGCTGCTATGGGCTCGCCATCGCAATGCTCGCCGTGAAGAAGAGAAGCATCTGCGCATGGCTCGGGCGTTGGCCGAAGAGCCTGAGTTCGTTTCCAATATCGATCAAGACCTGCCGCCTGACAGCTTCGAGGGCCTTGAAGTGCCGCCGCCGAGCGTCAAGCTCGCCACCGCAGTGGCGCCAGCAGCCGCACCCGCGCCAGCCCCGGTGGTCGAGACGGTTGTGGCGCCGACGGTCGCCTCCGTGCTGGCGCCGTTGGCGGTTGCCGTGGCTCAGGAAAATTCCAGCGACGCCCTGGCCCAGGCCCAATCCCATATTGACCGTGGCCACCTGAACCAGGCGGCGGATGTGCTTGAACAAGCCATCAAGCACGAGCCCAAGCGCAGTGACCTGCGTTTGAAGCTGATGGAAGTCTATGGCCTGCAGAACAACAAGGACGGGTTCGTCACCCAGGAGCGCCAGTTGGTGGCCAACGGTGAGAACCATGCCCAGGTCGAGCAGCTCAAGACGCGCTTCCCGGCCATGGCCGTGTTGGCTGCGGGTGTCAGTGCCGCAGTGGCCGCCGCAGCCCTGGATGCGCAATACGTCAAGGACCTGCTCGACGACAAGCCGGCCTCGGCTGCGCAGGCAGACACCTTCGACACCGATTTCGACTTGAGCCTGGATGACCTGGAAGCCGCCTCGCCGGCCGAGATCGCGCAAGACCAGCAAACCTTTGAAACATTGCTCAAACAACAGACCGAGTCTAAGGCCGACGCACAGGACCTGTCGGACTTTGACCTGGACCTGCAGCTGGACCCGCCCGCGTCGCAAACCGATGACGACTTCCTGTCGGGCCTTGAAGAGCAGATCAAGGATGTACCGCCGGTGGAGCCGCCGACCCTGACGCCGGCTGCGCTGGACGAATTCGACCTGCCGGAAGACTTTGACCTGTCGCTGGCGGACGAGCCGAGCAAGCCTGCGGCCAAGCCCGATGCCTTCGCGTCGGAGCTGGACGACGTCAACGCTGAACTGGATCGATTGTCCCAGAGCCTGGAACATCCGCCGATCGAGCCTTCCTTCACGGCTGAAGATGCCGCGCTGGGTGCTGAGGATGAGCCGGATTTCGACTTCCTCTCGGGCACTGATGAAGTGGCCACCAAGCTCGACCTGGCCCAGGCCTATATCGACATGGGCGATGCTGACGGCGCGCGAGACATCCTGTCCGAGGTGCTGACCGAAGGCAACGAAGGCCAGCGTGGCGAAGCCAAGGAAATGCTCGGCCGAATCTAACGGCCGAGGCAGAAAAATGTGGGAGCGGGCTTGTTGTGGCGAGGGAGCTTGCTCCCGCTGGGGGGCGTAGCGCCCCTGAAAAGCCGGCTCCAGCTGCGCTGTCGAACGGGAGCAAGCTCCCTCGCCACAAAAACCCCAGATTAAAAGCCCCCTCTCATGCACCCTGACGCCCTATAATGCCCGCCTTTGCGCAACTCATCAGGCTCACAGTTCTTGGCAAATATAGATAACGCGGCTGCCGAAATGGCGGCCGCAGGCTTTTACCGCATCGCACTGGGCGTGGAATACAAAGGCTCGCGCTATCGCGGCTGGCAGCGTCAGGCCTCTGGGGTGCTGACGGTGCAGGAAACCCTGGAAAATGCCCTGTCCAAAGTCGCCAACTCCCCGGTGTCGCTGATGTGTGCCGGGCGTACCGATGCCGGCGTACACGCGTGTGGCCAAGTGGTGCACTTCGACACCCAGGCCGAGCGGTCGATGAAGGCGTGGGTGATGGGGGCTAATATCAATTTGCCCCATGACGTCAGCGTCAGCTGGGCCAAGGTCATGCCGGCGCATTTTCACGCCCGTTTCAAGGCCATCGCCCGCCGTTACCGCTACGTGATCTACAACGATCAGATCCGCCCGGCGCACCTCAATGAAGAAATCACCTGGAACCACCGCCCGCTGGATGCCGAGCGCATGGCCGAGGCCGCGCAGCATCTGGTCGGGGTGCATGACTTCAGCGCCTTCCGTGCCGGGCAGTGCCAGGCCAAGTCGCCGATCAAGGAAGTCCACCACCTGCGGGTGACGCGCCACGGCAAGATGATTGTGCTGGATATCCGTGCAGGTGCCTTCCTGCATCACATGGTGCGCAACATCGCTGGCGTGCTGATGACCATCGGCACCGGTGAGCGCCCGGTGGAGTGGGCCAAGGAAGTGCTGGATAGCCGCATTCGCCGCACGGGCGGGGTCACGGCGCATCCGTTCGGCCTTTACCTGGTGGATGTGGAGTACCGCGACGAGTTCGAATTGCCGGAACGCTTTATCGGGCCGCACTTCCTCACCGGTTTCAGCGAACTTGGCGGCTGACGCCCGGAAAAGCTTTTGTTACCATCCGGGACTTTCTCGGTCCAACCCTGAGGTTCCTACGACATGTCAGCCGTTCGCAGCAAGATTTGCGGGATTACCCGCATAGAAGACGCGCTGGCGGCAGTCGAAGCGGGGGCGGATGCCATTGGCCTGGTGTTTTATGCCAAGAGCCCACGGGCGGTGAATGTGCTGCAGGCGCGGGCGATCATCGCTGCATTGCCGCCCTTCGTGACCACCGTGGGGTTGTTCGTCAACGCCAGCCGCTGCGAGCTCAACGAAACCCTGGATGCGGTGCCGCTGGATATGTTGCAGTTCCATGGCGACGAATCGCCAGAGGAATGCGAAAGCTATCAGCGCCCGTACATCAAGGCGTTGCGAGTCAAGGCTGGGGACGATATCGCCGCAGCCTGCGCCGCTTATACCGGCGCTCGCGGGATTCTGTTGGACACTTACGTCGAAGGCGTACCCGGTGGCACGGGCGAGGCGTTCGACTGGACGCTGATTCCCGAGGGGTTGAGCAAGCCGGTCATTCTCGCGGGTGGGCTCACTCCAGCGAATGTCCAGGCGGCCATCGAACAGGTCCGGCCGTATGCCGTGGACGTCAGCGGTGGGGTGGAGCAGGGCAAGGGGATCAAGGACCCGAGCAAGATTCGCGCGTTCATGCAGGCCGTGCGCAACAGCAGGGGTGGGATGTGACGGCTGGCAGTCTGCCGCCGTCCATAACTACCACTGTGTAAAACAGCCCGGCGCCGCCTGTGGGTGGCCCGGAAACGAAGTGGCAACCCTGCGCTGGCAGGTTGTCTGGAAGGCTGAGGATACGGGCGGGAAATGGCAGGTCCAACGTCTGACCCCGTCCCGTCTGTGTCATCGCCACATATGAATTTAGCTCAAGGGCATACGCGGGGCTGTGTTCGAGCCACCGGTACTGGAGAAAAGAAAGCATGAGCAACTGGTTAGTAGACAAACTGATCCCTTCGATCATGCGTTCCGAGGTGAAGAAAAGCTCGGTTCCTGAAGGTCTGTGGCACAAATGCCCATCCTGCGACGCGGTGCTGTATCGCCCGGAGCTGGAAAAGACCCTGGACGTTTGCCCCAAGTGCAACCACCACATGCGTATTGGCGCACGCGCCCGTATCGACATCTTCCTGGATGCCGATGGCCGTAATGAACTGGGTGCCGACCTGGAGCCGGTTGACCGTCTCAAGTTCCGCGACAGCAAGAAGTACAAGGACCGCCTGGTCGGCGCGCAGAAGCAGACTGGCGAAAAAGACGCGCTGATTTCGGTCAGCGGCAAGCTGCTGGGCATGCCGGTAGTAGTCTCGGCCTTCGAATTCTCCTTCATGGGCGGCTCCATGGGTGCCATCGTCGGTGAGCGCTTTGTTCGCGCTGCCAACTATGCCCTGGAAAACCGTTGCCCAATGATCTGCTTCGCCGCCTCCGGTGGTGCGCGCATGCAGGAAGCCCTGATTTCCCTGATGCAAATGGCCAAGACCTCGGCGGTACTGGCGCGTCTGCGTGAAGAAGGCATTCCGTTCATCTCCGTACTGACCGACCCGGTCTACGGCGGCGTCTCCGCCAGCCTGGCGATGTTGGGCGATGTGATCGTTGGCGAGCCTAAAGCCCTGATCGGTTTTGCCGGCCCGCGCGTAATCGAGCAGACCGTGCGGGAAAAACTGCCGGAAGGCTTCCAGCGCAGCGAGTTCCTGCTGGAGCACGGTGCGATCGACCTGATCATTCCGCGTGGCGAACTGCGCCCGCGCCTGGGCAGCCTGCTCGCGCAAATGATGGGCTTGCCGACGCCTGTGTACATCGCGCCTAAGGTCGAGCCGATCGTCGTGCCGCCGGTGCCAGCAAACCTATGACCCAACGTACCCTGGGCGAATGGCTCGCCTACCTTGAGCAGTTGCATCCGTCCGCCATCGACATGGGCCTGGAGCGCTCGCAACAGGTAGCGGCCCGCCTCGGGTTGGGCCAGCCGGCACCGCGTGTGATCACGGTGACCGGCACCAACGGCAAAGGCTCCACCTGTGCCTTTGTCGCCGCGCTGTTGCAGGCCCAGGGCCTCAAAGTCGGCGTGTACAGTTCGCCGCACCTGCTGCGCTACAACGAGCGGGTGCAGCTCAATGGCGTCGAAGCCACTGATGCCCAGCTGTGCGAAGCCTTCGCAGCCCTGGAAGCCGGGCGTGGCGACATTTCCCTGACCTATTTCGAGATGGGCACCCTGGCGGCGTTCTGGCTGTTCGAGCGTGCGCAACTGGATGTGGTCGTGCTGGAAGTCGGCCTCGGCGGGCGCCTGGATACTGTCAACGTGGTGGATGCCGACCTGGCCCTGGTAACCAGCATTGGTGTCGATCATGCCGATTACCTGGGCAATACCCGCGAATCGGTGTCTTTTGAAAAGGCCGGGATCTTCCGCCAGGGCCGTCCGGCGCTGTGTGGTGACCTGGACCCGCCGCAACCCTTGCTCGACAGGGCGCGCGAACTGGATTGCCTGTTCTACCTGCGGGGTCGCGAGTTCACCCTGGACATCGGCGACACCCATTGGCAATGGCGTGGGCAGGATGCACGTGGCCAACGGGTAGAGCTGCTTGATTTGCCGTTGCTGAACCTGCCGATGGAAAACGCCGCGCTCGCGCTGCAAGCCTATTTGCTGCTGGACCTGCCGTGGGACGCCGCGCAGATCGCGGCGACCTTGCTGGCAACGAAAGTGGTGGGGCGCCTCGATCGCCGAACCTTCGACTGGCAAGGCAAGCGCCTGAGCCTGATGTTGGATGTAGGCCATAACCCCCATGCTGCGCAGTACCTGGCTGAGCGTCTGGCGCGTACGCCGCCGGTGGGGCGTCGCCTGGCGGTGTTCGGGTTGTTGGTCGACAAGGACCTGGACGGCGTGGTTGCGCCACTGCTGGGCAGCGTCCAGTCTTGGGCCGTTGCGCCGCTGGACACGCCACGCAGCCGTCCTGCGGTTGAGTTGGAAACTGCCTTGCAGAACCTTGGCGCGCCGGTGACGTCGTATGCAAGCGTCACTGCAGCCCTGGAGGCGCAGTGTGCGGTAGCGACGGCCGAGGACGAAATCCTGTTGTTCGGATCATTTTATTGTGTTGCCGAGGCGCTTGAATGGCTGGCCCGGCGCTCCACGGAGGAAGCTGCACATGGCATTACTGGATAGCGCATACAAGCAGCGAATGGTCGGGGCCCTGGTGCTGGTGGCGTTGGCGGTAATCTTTTTGCCGATGCTGTTTTCCCGCCAGGACGAACAGCGCCAGGTGGTGGTTGAAGCTCCCGCTGCGCCCCAGGCGCCGGTGGTGCCGCAGGTTCAGGTCGAACCGGTGGTCGTGCCTGAGCCTCAGGTGTTGCCGCAAGAGCCTGTGCCCGTCGAGGAGGAGGTCGTCACACAGCAGGCGCCTTCACAGGCCCCTTCGATGCCGGTGCAGCCAAGTGTGCCGGTGGTCAAGCCAACGCCAGCCCCGGCTGTCGCCGCCAAACCGGCTGCACCGGCGCCAGCGCCCAAGCCGGTAGCGCCGCAGCCTGCAGCGCCTGGCAAGCCGGATGTGGGGCAGAGTCGCATCGACCCTAATGGCCTGCCGATCAGTTGGTCGATCCAGCTGGCCAGCCTGGCCAATCGCGAAAGTGCCGACGCCTTGCAGAAAAAGCTGCGTGCCCAGGGGTATAACGCTTATATCCGCAGCGCTGACGGCAAGAATCGTGTGTTTGTCGGGCCGCTGATCGAGCGTGCGGAGGCAGATCGCCTGCGCGATTTGCTGGGTCGTCAGCAGAACCTCAACGGGTTTGTGGTGCGTTTCCAGCCCGAGCGCGGCTGAACGGGCAATATGCTCTAAATGTGGGAGCTGGCTTGCCTGCGATGACGGTGGTTCAATCGACAACGATGTCGAGCGTGCCGCCTTCATCGCAGGCAAGCCAGCTCCCACATTGGTTTGTGCTGGGGTTGAAATGCGATTGGCCCGTCACAATCTATTGATTTGCAAAGCACCCGCAATCACCGCTTACCGATAGCCCGGCGCTCTGCTAAAATGCGCCGCCTTATCCGTACGTAGGCTGCACTGTGCCATTTACCTGGGTTGATTGGGCGATCGTTGCAATCGTCGCCATCTCCGCTTTGATCAGTCTGAGCCGCGGCTTCGTAAAAGAAGCACTGTCGTTGCTGACCTGGATCATCGCAGGAGTCGTAGCCTGGATGTTCGGTGGTTCACTGTCGGTCTACCTGGCCGGGTACATAGAGACACCTTCGGCTCGCGTCATCGCGGGCTGCGCCATCATGTTCATCGCCACGCTGTTGGTGGGGGCAATGGTCAATTATCTTATTGGCGAGTTGATACGTGTCACCGGCCTCTCCGGGACCGATCGATTTCTCGGCATGGCCTTCGGGGCTGCGCGTGGCGCGTTGCTGGTGGTCGTGGCGGTCGGGCTGTTGAGCCTGGGGCCGGTACAGCAGGATTCGTGGTGGCAGGAGTCGGTACTCGTGCCAAAATTTCTATTGGTTGCAGACTGGTCCAAGAACCTCATCCTGGGGTGGAGCAGTCAGTGGCTGGCCAGCGGAATCAGCGTACCCGCTGATCTTCCGTTCAAGGAGCACCTCTTACCGGCCAAAACGCCTCAGTAAGCTGTGTTCAGTCAAGATTCATTAAGTAGGGGTTGCGTCGCATGTGTGGCATCGTCGGTATCGTCGGTAAGTCGAACGTCAATCAGGCGCTGTATGACGCGCTAACCGTCCTCCAGCACCGCGGCCAGGACGCTGCCGGTATTGTGACCAGCCACGACGGCCGGTTATTCCTGCGCAAGGACAATGGCCTGGTGCGTGACGTGTTCCATCAGCGTCACATGCAGCGCCTCGTCGGGCACATGGGCATTGGCCATGTGCGCTACCCGACTGCCGGTAGTTCGACCTCGGCCGAAGCTCAACCGTTCTACGTCAACTCGCCTTACGGCATCACCTTGGCGCACAACGGTAACCTGACCAACGTTGAACAACTGGCCAAGGAGATCTACGAATCTGACCTGCGCCACGTCAACACCAGCTCCGATTCGGAAGTGCTGCTCAACGTGTTCGCCCACGAGCTGGCCCAGCGCGGCAAGCTGCAGCCGACCGAAGAAGACGTGTTCGCCGCCGTGATCGACGTGCACAACCGTTGCGTCGGTGGTTATGCGGTGGTGGCGATGATCACCGGTTACGGCATCGTTGGTTTCCGCGACCCCCACGGCATTCGCCCGATCGTGTTCGGCCAGCGTCACACCGACGAAGGCGTCGAGTACATGATCGCTTCCGAAAGCGTGTCCCTGGACGTGCTGGGCTTCACCCTGATCCGCGACCTGGCGCCGGGCGAGGCTATCTACATCACTGAAGACGGCAAGCTGCACACCCGTCAGTGCGCCGTAGCACCGAAACTCACTCCGTGCATCTTCGAGCACGTCTACTTGGCGCGTCCGGATTCGATCATCGACGGCGTCTCGGTCTACAAGGCGCGCCTGCGCATGGGCGAGAAGCTGGCCGAGAAGATCCTGCGCGAGCGCCCCGAGCACGATATCGATGTGGTCATCCCGATCCCGGACACCAGCCGTACCGCCGCGCTGGAGCTGGCCAACCATCTGGGCGTCAAGTTCCGCGAAGGCTTCGTGAAGAACCGCTACATCGGCCGTACCTTCATCATGCCCGGCCAGGCTGCGCGCAAGAAATCGGTACGCCAGAAGCTCAACGCCATCGAACTGGAGTTCCGCGGCAAGAACGTAATGCTGGTAGATGACTCCATCGTGCGGGGCACCACCTGCAAGCAGATCATCCAGATGGCCCGCGAAGCCGGGGCGAAGAACGTGTACTTCTGTTCCGCTGCGCCTGCGGTGCGTTACCCGAACGTGTACGGTATCGACATGCCGAGCGCCCATGAGCTGATCGCGCATAATCGTTCGACCCAGGACGTGGCCGACCTGATCGGCGCCGACTGGCTGATCTACCAGGACCTGCCGGACCTGATCGAAGCGGTTGGCGGTGGCAAGATCAAGATCGAGCAGTTCGACTGCGCCGTGTTCGACGGCAAGTACGTGACCGGCGATGTCGACGAGGCCTACCTGAACAAGATCGAGCAGGCGCGCAACGACTCGTCGAAGATCAAGACCCAGGCGGTCAGCGCGATCATTGACCTGTATAACAACTGAGTAAACACCGGCCCTGAGGGGCCGGTTTTGTATCTTAAACAAAGAATTGAATAAGGAGTCGCAGCATGAGTCAGGAATGGGATGCCGGTCGGTTGGACAGCGACCTCAATGGCGTAGCTTTCGATACCCTGGCTGTGCGCGCCGGCCAGCACCGTACCCCGGAAGGTGAGCACGGCGACCCGATGTTCTTCACCTCCAGCTACGTGTTCCGTACTGCCGCCGACGCCGCTGCGCGGTTTGCTGGCGAAGTGCCGGGCAACGTGTATTCGCGCTACACCAACCCGACCGTGCGTGCGTTCGAAGAGCGTATCGCGGCCCTGGAAGGTGCCGAGCAAGCCGTGGCGACTGCCACCGGCATGGCGGCCATCCTGGCGGTGGTGATGAGCCTGTGCAGCGCCGGCGACCATGTGCTGGTATCGCGCAGCGTGTTCGGCTCGACCATCAGCCTGTTCGAGAAGTACTTCAAGCGTTTCGGTATTGAAGTCGATTACGTGCCCCTGGCGGACCTGTCCGGTTGGGAGGCGGCCATCAAGGCCAATACCAAGCTGTTGTTCGTCGAATCGCCATCCAATCCGCTCGCTGAGCTGGTGGACATCGCCGCGCTGTCCGAAGTCGCGCATGCCAAGGGCGCGATGCTGGTGGTGGACAACTGCTTCTGCACCCCGGCCTTGCAGCAACCGCTGAAGCTGGGTGCGGACATCGTGGTTCACTCGGCAACCAAGTTCATCGACGGCCAGGGCCGTTGCATGGGCGGCGTGGTGGCCGGTCGCAGCGAGCAGATGAAGGAAGTGGTGGGCTTCCTGCGCACCGCCGGCCCGACCCTCAGCCCGTTCAACGCCTGGATCTTCCTCAAAGGCCTGGAAACCCTCAGCCTGCGCATGAAAGCCCATTGCGCCAACGCCCAGGCCCTGGCCGAGTGGCTGGAGCAGCAGGACGGTATCGAGAAGGTGCATTACGCCGGCCTCAAGAGTCACCCGCAACACGCCTTGGCCCAGCGCCAGCAGCGCGGTTTCGGTGCGGTGGTGAGTTTTGAAGTGAAGGGCGGCAAAGACGGCGCCTGGCGCTTCATCGACGCGACGCGCTTGATCTCCATTACCGCCAACCTGGGTGACAGCAAGACCACCATCACCCACCCGAGCACTACCTCCCACGGGCGCCTGGCGCCGCAGGAGCGTGAGGCGGCCGGCATCCGTGACAGTCTGATCCGCATCGCGGTGGGCCTGGAAGATGTTGCTGACTTGCAGGCAGACCTGGCCCGCGGGCTGGCGGCCTTGTGATCGAGTGGTCCATGGAGGCCGCAGCGGCCAGCAACGGGCGCGTGGCGCTGGTGACGGGCGCGGCGCGGGGCATTGGCCTCGGGATTGCCGCGTGGCTGATCAGCGAAGGCTGGCAGGTGGTGCTGACCGACCTGGACCGCGAGCGCGGTGCCAAGGTGTCCAAGGTGCTGGGCGACAATGCCTGGTTTATCACCATGGACGTGGCCGACGAGAAGCAAGTGGCCCAGGGTGTCGCCGAGGTGCTGGGGCAGTTCGGGCGCCTGGATGCGTTGGTGTGCAACGCGGCGGTGGCCGACCCGCGCAATATCACCCTGGAAAGCCTCGACCTGGCGTACTGGAATCGGGTGCTGGCGGTCAACCTCAGTGGGCCGATGCTGCTGGCCAAGCACTGCGCGCCTTACCTGCGTGCCCATGGCGGTGCCATCGTCAACCTGGCCTCGACCCGGGCGCGTCAATCCGAGCCTGATACCGAAGCCTATGCGGCCAGCAAAGGTGGGCTGTTGGCCCTGACCCACGCCCTGGCCATGAGCCTTGGGCCGGAAGTGCGGGTCAATGCGGTCAGCCCTGGCTGGATCGACGCACGTGACCCGGCTGCGCGGCGTGCAGAGCCGCTCACCGACGCCGATCATGCCCAGCATCCGGCGGGCAGGGTAGGGACAGTGGAGGACGTGGCGGCGATGGTAGCCTGGTTGCTGTCACGCCAGGTCGGGTTCGTCACCGGGCAAGAGTTCGTGGTGGACGGCGGCATGAGCAAGAAGATGATTTACAGCGAGTAGGGCGGGTAGCTGTCTTGAAGTCATTTTGTCTTTTTCAGAAAAACTTCAAGCAGGCTATTGACTTAGGTCCGCTACCTGCGTAAATTTCGCGGCCTCAACGAAGCAAAGGGTGATTAGCTCAGCTGGGAGAGCATCTGCCTTACAAGCAGAGGGTCGGCGGTTCGATCCCGTCATCACCCACCACTTCTTGAGAGTTTTGCCCTAGGGCAAGACGCAACGTTAAAGGTTGCACCGACGCGCAGCGGTAGTTCAGTCGGTTAGAATACCGGCCTGTCACGCCGGGGGTCGC
>JACRYN010000084.1_pt1 | contig 22437 bp, 19 predicted proteins | sample 8023231 | NCBI WGS metagenome assembly JACRYN01 (sample SAMN15756473, study PRJNA655841) | gut metagenome | isolation source: fecal sample D84 from domestic dog with diarrhoea | host: Canis lupus familiaris | place: South Africa: Mmabatho, Mahikeng | collected 2019-09
CTACGAAACTTTCGTACAGTCACCAGTAAGGTGAGCAGCTTTAAATACTCTATTTCGCTTCAATTAAATGATTGGAGCGAAAAACACAGCAAACCGCTATACCATCAAGCAATAATCAAGAAAACGCGCGCGCGCGAGGGATGGGCGGAAATGTGGCTTAGGGCTTAAAGTTCCAATACTACTTCTCAATAAAAATAGAAAACACCTACAACCCAATAACAGCAAGTCTTTCAGGGCTTCTAAAAGTCAGAGTAGTAGTTGTTTAGTTCACTTTTGAAATTCACGCAGATATAGAGATATGCGAGGTCTTTGCCCCCGCCTTGGGTGCCCCTCTGGAAGTACCTTGGGAAACTATTAATTAATGTGATGGATTAAATCGAGTGAAGTAGGTCATTGTTATGTGCTATCGCAGCTAGCATCTTCTTATTGTGTACTGTGATTATATCACGGCAGATACACCGCACAACCTTTTAATCTTGTGTCATGTATTGTGGCGACTGCATGACTGCATGACTGCATGACTGCATGACTACATGACTGTATGACTACATGACTACATGACTACATGACTGCATGACTACATGACTGTATGACTACATGACTGTATGACCGCATGACTACATGACTACATGACTACATGACTACATGACTGTATGACCGCATGACTGTATGACTACATGACTGCATGACCGCATGACTGCATGACTGTATGACTGCATGACTGTATGACTGCATGACTGTATTTAATTTAAATATACACGGCGCATCATCTCCCCCATTAGGGGATATATCCAAACTTGGTGACATCTAAACAACCGAGCTACTTAATCAGTCACACAGTGTGGGTATGGTCAAAATGACCACCCCTAAAAGCTCAGACAGACAGTGAAATCCGCTATCAGATACTCACAAAGATAACCCCAACTTTGAGGGCATCTCTTAACTACATTTAAAGCGTAGTAGCGGAAGCTACACGCTTGATAATACGATCAGTAACATTAAAAATATTTGCTAACTCGTTGGAAGTGAATTTATATTTACTCATTTCTTTAATACCATCGTTTCGTGCTCTTAAAATAATTTTTTTGCATTGAGCCAACACAAGCAACTCCCCGCCAAATTCTTTTGAGAGTTTTTCTGCATCTAGGTAGCCAAGAGTTTTTACAAGGAAATGATTCATTTCGAGCCTTTTCAGTGTTGGCACATAAAGGAATAATTGCCCCTGTCCTGCACGTTTTTCAGTTTTGTATCGTGGGCATTGACTGACAAGATAAAGCGCATTTTGTCGACCAATGACCTCAGCAATACTTCTTAAATCCCCATTTAAATCATTAAGAGCATTTCCCATATACTGCCTACTAGATAATATTTATGGATATAAGAAGTTATACTAATCCTAGCAACATATAATTTGTACACTGTGGTGTACACTGTGATTTTTGTATAAATATTAAATTATATAAAACAGTTATTTAGCAAATTTGTTCAATTGACGCCACCCCACCAAAATTCTTTCCGAAGTAATCCGTCGGAATCTAAAAAAGCCTTTAAACTCAACGTTTAGAGGCTTTTTTTATGCTTGTTTGTCCGATATTGTCTGATCTCATTTGACCCCATATTTGCTCTTTGTGGGTAAATATTGGGAAAATTTACCCAGAAATTAATACATCAATTATGGGTAATCGATATGCCACTTACAGATACTGAATGTAGAAAAGCACAGCCGAAAGACAAACAGTATCGTCTTTCGGATTCACATGGTTTATCCCTCATCATTACCACCAAAGGTCAAAAATATTGGAATGTACGCGTCACTGTCCATGGTGAACGTAAGTCTGAATCGCTTGGTCCATATCCAGATTTAAGCTTAAAAAAGGCAAGGGAGCTTGCATATGAGCTTAAGCATCGATTCTCACGTTCAGTGCTGCATGAAGAATTAAAGCCATATTTCAAAGAAGTTGCAGAAGATTGGTTCAATAATCAAAAAGAAACCTGGTCATCCAAACATATTAGTAATGTTAGAGCTTCATTGGATGAGCTTTATATTGCTCTTGCTAATAAGCGTATTAACCAGATTCAGGCTCCTGAGATTCTGCAGATTATTAAGAAGATTGAAGCTAGAGGCTCGCTTGAAATTGCAAAACGTACCTTATCTCGTTGCGGCATGGTCATGAAGTATGCCATTGCACATGGCTATCGTTATGATAATCCGGCAGGTGATCTGGTTTATGCTCTCAAGAATAAAAGAGTCAAAAATTTGGCTTCGCTTACTGCCTCTGAAATGCCTGAATTTTTAAGAAAGGTAAGAGCTTACCCAAGTGATGCTCAAACACATCATGCCATTATTCTGATCATGCTGACAGGTGTTCGGGTTAGTGAATTGCTGCAAGCACGCTGGGAAGAATTTGACCTGGAAGGGCGTAAGTGGGATATCCCTGAAGAGCGGATGAAGAACCGTCTTCCACATCGTGTACCGTTGACGGACATGATGATTGCCGAGCTTCAGGCTTTGAGACTTACCCATAATCAGGAACTGTTATTTCCACATCGTTTAAATAACAAAGAACCTATGCGTAGCGAATCTATTTTGGCCGTGATCAAGCGTTCGGGCTATGCAGGTCGGATGACCACACATGGTTTTAGATCGCTATTCAGTACAGTCGTAAACGAATCAAATCTGTTTAATCCAGATGCCATTGAGCGCCAGCTTGCTCATGTGCCTCAAAATAGAATTCGCTCGGCCTATAACCGAGCACAATACTGGGATGAGCGGGTAAGGTTGATGGCGTGGTATGGGGAGAAGATTAAGGAGTGGATGGCTCAGTAAAGAGCCTTTCCTTTTTTGATCACTTATATTCTCTATATTCTTCATATGCCTTATTAATCAATTCTTCTAGAACATTACTTTCAGACATATTTTTTAAATGTGCTAATTTCTCTAAATGGTTTTTTGTCTTTTTCTTTAATGGTAAGTGAAAATATTTTTTAGGGTTTTCTTTATTTTTTTCTCTAAAAATATTTTGCTGCCATGATTTTTTAAGTTTATTTATTTCAATACAATATTTTTGTAGGTCATTAATATAGAGAAAGTCCCAATATCCTAAAAGTTTCTCCAGTTGGTCATTAGAGTTAGTAGGGGTGAAATTAGGAAAAGTAATTATGCGATTTTTTCTTTCTGTATATTTTAAAGCCCAATCTATAAATTCAGGATTTTCTATATATTTACTTAGAAATACTACTGGATTGTCCTTATTGCTTATTTGTTTTAAATAATGTCTTAATTCATCAACTTGTATATTAAAATTAAATAATTCAATATGTATTAAAAAGATAAGAGAGAAATAAGGATTTCTGAAATTATATCTTCTTGGTATATCTTCTTTATGTTTGTATTTAAGATTATTGATAATTGCCCAGCATAATCGACTATCTTTTTCTAAAAATTTTAGATCTTCATTCAGAATATATTTATGTTTATTTTCATAACAATTTTCTAAAAAAATCTCTAAATTCTTGGGTGTGGAATTTTTGAACTCAATTTCTAAATAATCAGCTATTTCTTTAAAATTATGTCTGTCATTAATAAGTTTAAGAACACCCATTTTACTCATATCATTTTTATCAGCCCAACGATCTACTATCCAGATTAAGGATTCATCCTTAAATTCTTTAAAAATTTTTATAGTAAGTTCATAGTTAGGATGATCTTTATCAATAGTGTTTAACATAAGATTTTTACATAAATATTTGTAGTGATTACTGTAGTATTTATAGTAGTTTTTTTCAATACTAAAACTATACTGGACTCCTCGAAATCATAGTTTATACACGTTTTTTGGTAGTCATTACTATACTTTTGCTTAATTCTAGCTTTTTTAAGGCTAGAGACTAAGTGTAAAGCAGGGAGGAAATATGCTTAATGTGGGGATTAGATGCTGTACCACAGGTGAAGCTTGGACTCTCTAGAGCTTTGGTTATATATATTATCTTTTAATAGCTAACATGCTATTGAGAAGTAAACGTATAAATATACTGAATTCCCTATACCTATGTAACTATCACACACATAGGTTTAAACATGAGAGTTTCAATTAATCAGGAAAGACTTACACTTGAGATTGAGAGCTTTTTAAAACGTTTAAAAAGAGAACGTAAAAAATGGGATGGATTCTATTCACAACTTACAAATCTGTTATTAGGCTTTAATGATATTTATGATCCCGATGATGAATACACAGGTTATCTTAAATTCTTTGTAATTCTGAGATATGACTTACAGAGAATAGACTCTGGTTATTTTGAACTTATGGATGAGTTAAAGATAATTGGGTATAGAGAGATGAGAGCGTGGTTTTTAGATTTATCTGAGGATTTTGAAAAAGATTATAAGATGATCGAAAAACAGAAAGATGAAAATAAAATTGAAGTGCAGGAATATTGTAGATCAATACTTAATAAATGCAGTCGAATATTAGTTGCTCGTGTAGACTTGGGTTATTTGCAAGAATATTCTATTCGAATTAGAGTTGAAGATATTTATAAGGACTTAGATATACTACTTAATCGTATCCAAAATAAAGATGGCATATTTAAACATGTGATCGGATATATATGGGGAGTAGAGCAAGGTGGTAAAAGTAAAGGTTTTCATTGCCATTTAGCAATCATTTATGATAATGCCTATCGTGATGGAAGCGCGGCATATTGGGGAAATGAAATTATTGAGCTATGGAGGGATATTACTAGGGATTTTGGTCAAGGATATAATTGCTGGAACCGTGAACGTGTAGCGAAACTTCGAAGAGAGAATAAGCTCGGGATCGGTGTGATTTATCGTCGTGATTCCACCCAAGTAACAAATTTCATTGAGGCAATGCAATACATTGCTGATCATCACAAACGTACTCTTCAATACTTACGTGTAAAGCCAAAAGGACGAAGAGTATTTGGTAAAGGTCAGTTAAGAGCGCAGTATGATAGACGCTAAATGAAAATAATCTCAGATATACATTATCTAGGTGAAAACGAGGTTTTAAATACTTTGCAAGGCTTGCCAATCGGTGAGCCTTTGTCATTTCTAGAGGTATATATTATGAGTTTAAATTGTCCTTATTGCTTATCGGATCAGGTCATTCAGGTTGTTAAGCAGCAGGTGAGTGGATCTGATTCTACAGGTCTAGCAGCATCAGCTTCGTTTGCCACCATTGGTGCATCCATTTCTAAAAGCTTTCCATTGCCTGTATCTCCATTCATTGGTGGTATTGCAGGTGCAGTCATTGGTGGCCTATTTAGTAGTGTGTTTGATGAGCCTAAAAAGCCGATCACGATGACCTACTATCACTGTAATCAATGTCAGCAGAATTTTCGTTGAATCATCATAGGAGATAAGAACGATGGCACATCAAATCGAACAAATCGCCTATGTTGGCGAAACCCCTTGGCATGGTCTGGGTAATCAGCTAAGTCCGAATCAACCACTGGAAGTATGGGCACAGCAAGCGGGGATGGACTGGCGGATTGAATCCTCGAACGTCAGCTATATGGCACAGAATGAGCGTGGTCAGAGCATCATCATGCCGTATGAAGAACAACGGGTACTGTATCGTTCTGATACCCATGCACCTTTATCTGTAGTCAGTCAGCGTTATCAGGAAGTTCAGCCTAAAGAGATTCTGGAGTTCTACCGAGATCTGACTGAGCAATCAGGTTTTGAGCTAGAAACCGCAGGGGTTTTGAAAGGTGGGAAGAAGTTCTGGGCTTTGGCACGTACCGGGCAAAGTACCGCGTTAAAGTCTAAGGATGTCAGTAATGGTTATATCTTGCTGGCTACTGCATGTGATGGCACGTTGGCAACGACAGCACAGTTCACCAGTATCCGAGTAGTCTGTAACAACACTTTAGCCATTGCTCTACGTGGGCAGAGCAGTAGTGCAGGTGTAGTAAAAGTGCCACATAGTACCAAGTTTGATGCAGAGAAAGTGAAACAGCAATTGGGTATTTCAGTTCGTGCCTGGGATGAGCACATGTATGAAATGAAACAACTCACACAGCGTAAGGTGAGTCAGCAGGAAGCCAAGGCTTACTTTGATGCCGTATTCAATAATAGCACCATGTCAATTTCCGATCCTGAAGAAAACATCATTCAGTTCTATCGTAATGTCGCGCAGCAAGCTCAGGAGAAAAAGCCTGAACCGAATGGTCGTGCTATGAATAAAGCTTTAGAGATGTTTAATGGTCAAGGTCGTGGGGCTGAATTGTCATCAGCTAAAGATACGGCTTATGGCTTACTGTGTTCGATCACGGAATTTGTGGACCATGAACGACGTGCCATGAGTACAGATCACCGTCTTGATTCAGCTTGGTTCGGTGCAGGTGCGGGTTTGAAACAACGAGGATTAGAGCAAGCGCTTGCTTTGATCGCCTGAAATTAACTAACTCACTTATGTCGGAATCAATTCACCCCAAACAAATGCTCATCAGAGCACTCATGTAACCCTCTCAATTAAAACAGCAAATAAATCGCCATACCCGACCTCGTGTCGGGTATGGCTTTTTTATGCGCTTCTTTTTTACAAAAACTGAAATTTATAAGGATAGAATCATGAATCAAATCGTACCGATTTCAAATCAGACTGTACAGGCAGGTGTTCAAACTGCATTAAATCCATTAACTACACCTAAACGAGCTAGTTCTGCAAAACGCTTAGTCAACACCAAAGATATGGCGTATCAAGATTGGCTCGAAGTTCGTAAACAAGGTATTGGCAGCAGTGATGCCGCGACAGCCTGTGGCCTCAATCCTTATATGTCGATGCTTGAGCTCTGGCTGATTAAAACTGGACGACACGCTCCATCCATAGAAGATGAAAGCTCAGGTGTTGCACCGCTGTATTGGGGCAAGCAGCTGGAACCTTTGGTGGCAGAGTTCTATAGCATGCACACCCATAACAAGGTGCGACGAATCAATGCAGTACTTCAGCATCCTGATCCCGATAAACACTTTATGTTAGCCAATCTAGATTACAGCGTGGTCGGTAGTGATGACGTTCAGATCTTAGAATGTAAAACAGCAGGTGAGCATGGAGCAAAATTGTGGCGTGATGGTGTGCCTTTATACGTGCTGTGTCAGGTACAACATCAACTGGCGGTGACTGGTAAACAGGCAGCGCATGTTTGTGTCTTGATCTGTGGACATGAAACCAAGATCTTCAAAGTGACACGGTCTGAATCCGTGATTGAGCATATTGTTCAAGCAGAACGATATTTTTGGGAATGTGTGGAAAACGATATACCACCATCAGTCGATGCCAGTGAATCCGCAGCTAAAGCGATTCAACAACTTTATCCAGCGCATGTACCTTTAACGGTAGAGGATCTTTCGCAAAATGAAAATGCCAATTTGATGTTTGATCAGCTCATCATAATGAAGGAAGAGATTCAGCATCAGCAGGAACGCTTTGACCAGCTTAAACATGAAATCCAGATGATGATGCAAGACAAGGAAAGGGCAGTCTTTGCAAATGGCTCGGTAGTTTGGAAGAAAGCCAAGGATTCTATCAGCCTCAATACCAAAGCATTGCTTCAGCACCAGCCTGAACTCATCGAGCTTTATCCACTTCAAAAGCAAGGCAGTCGTCGATTTAACATCTATACCGACTAAGCCCGATCTACAGCACCAAATCAAAAATTCACAAAAATCGCTCCCCGCTCTCTACCCTTCGGTAGAGAGCAAATCGGTCGCGATCTCTGTAGCACTTTATCTGGCTCTACATTCTATGGGTAACTTATTTGGTCCTTGTTCCGACCTACATACATAGACCCAAATTTGTAAGGTAATACATTAAGGAATATCAACATGATTAAAGGTTTAGCAATTACTCCACCAATTCTGGGGCGTATCAGTATCGGTCGTATGATCGAAAAGAATGGCAAGCGATTGCCTGAAAAGGATGACCAGTTCACCATTACTTCCCAGATTCAAAGCAAAGAAGGCTGGGTTAAACATCCATTAGATGATCAGCTTCGAGCCAATACTCCCAATCAAAAGTTGCGCTCAATCCCGGTCAGAATGATCTTTAATGATCCTGATTTAAACCTGCGTGCAGAATACAGCCTGTTTGACCGACAGACTGGAAGACCTATCTGTGTCGGTAATGGAGAAACCTGCCAGCGTTTAACCAATCAAGGCGTGGAGCAACTTCCCTGTCCATCCCCTGATTTGTGTCCATTGGCTCAAGGAGGGAACTGCAAGCCCTATGGGCGTTTGCATGTGAACTTGGATGAGTCGGATGAATTTGGAACCTTCATCTTTAGAACCACGGGCTTTAACAGTATTCGGACTTTGGCTGCACGGCTGAGTTATTACCACGCAGCTTCAGGAGGCTTGTTGTCATGCCTCCCATTGCAATTGATATTGCGGGGCAAGAGTACGACACAGAGTTATCGTCAGCCCGTGTATTACGTGGATTTAACTTTAAGAGATGGGATCAGTTTAAATGAAGCGATTATTCAGGCGAAGCAGATTGATGAGCAGAGTAAGCAGGCAGGGTTTTATCAGGAGGCTTTAGACTTTACCGCAAGGAAGGGTTTTGGAAATGGAAGGATGGACGTAGATATGGAAGAAGGTTTGGATGTGGTTGAGGAGTTTTATCAGCCTGTTGAGGGGCAGCAGGTCGAGGAAAATCAGACGGCTTTTAATATTCAGCAGGGATTGAAAGGATCAGTGACGGCTTTGAATTAAATCGAATAGGGTAAAACCTTACGAGATTGCCGTATCTCATGAGCGAGTTGCTCGAAATCATGAGATAGGAGTAAACATCATGAATGCCTTTGTAGGTCAGACTTTTCAGATGAACCAATTTATTAGCATCAAACAAGTCGTAAATTTTGTTGGTGTGGGGCGTTCCACCATCTATGAAATGATGGATGAGAACTCACCTTATTATGATCCTACTTTTCCGAAGAAAGTAAAAATCACCAAGAACCGTATCGGCTGGTCAGCTTATGAGATCCATCAATGGATGGAAAATAAGTTGGCGAGCCGTGAATAGAAAGGGAGCAAAAGCTCCCTTATTTTTTTGTTTTCTTGTAGACTAAAATGTCTTTTAGCCTAAGTGTCTGTAATGAAAACAATAGACTACTACAATAAATATGCAGAAGAATTTACAGCTTCAACTTTCAAGGTTGAAATGGAAAGCCTTTACGCACCATTTTTAAGGTATTTACCGGAACAAGCATCTATTTTGGATTTGGGCTGTGGTTCAGGACGAGATACTTTGGCTTTTAAAGATAAAGGCTATCAAGTTGAGGCAATAGATTATTCTGCTGAGCTGGTTAAGAAGGCCAAGGAGCTGACCGGCATTGAAGTACGTCAACAAAGTTTCTATGAATTAAATGAGAGTGAAAAGTACGATGGTATTTGGGCCTGTGCTTCCCTTTTACACTGTGACAGAGATCGTTTGCCTGAAGTGATGGGCCGCATATTCAAAGCACTAAAGCCAAATGGTGTATGTTACATGTCTTTTAAATATGGCAATACAGACCGTGAGAAAGACGGGCGTAGCTTTACTGATTTAGATGAAGCGCAAGCTCGAGAATTAGTGGATCAGTTGGAGGGGGTTAAGGTATTACAACAATGGAAAACCGTAGATAAACGCCCTGATCGTGATGAAGAATGGCTGAATGTACTTTGGAAAAAACATGCCTGATTTTATTCCTACAGCGCAGGAGCAGCTTAAGTTCCTTAAAAATATTCAGCTGATTTTACAGTCAGGTAGTTTTAGCAGTACCTATAAATTTGCGTTACTGATTAGCCTTAGCCGATTGGCTATTGAAAAAGGTGAAGACTCAGGCCAGAGCCTATCACTTGAGTATACAGAGATTGCTGAAAAGTTTATTGAGTTGTATTGGAAGCAGGCTGTGCCATATACCTTTAATGATCAAGGACAGCTGATCTTGAATCAAAATAATGGTAAGCAGGCATCTATTGTGAAGCGGATAATTGAACATAGAAAAAATTATTCATCACTTGGGGTGTTAAGACGAGATTCATTTGTATGGTTGGCGCTACTTAATGAGGTAAAAATAATTGTTAGAAAAATGCCTGTAACTTTCTTACAGAATATTAATGGTCAAAATTTTGAGTTTTTATATCAGCTGGATCAGTGTAGAAAGCAATTGGTTCTTCTACCTCAAGTCATGTTTTGCTTACGACAATTCAGTGAGATTATCGAAGAACTTTGTCAGAAACGCTGGATTGACTATATCCGTAAGAACAGCAGTAATGTTCCAATTTTAAATCAGCTCCCAAACCTTGAACAATTCATGTTTGAGCCAACTCGAAACCAATTGAATGCGGTAGCCAACGTGTTGGTAGAACTACAAGAATGCCAATGCTTCTATTGCAATAAGCCAGTGAAAAAAGGCAGTTATGCCGTTGATCACTTCATTCCTTGGTCAATGTACCCATCTGATACAGGGCATAACTTTGTGTTGGCAGATCCAAGCTGTAATTCTAAGAAAAGTAATTTGCTTGCATCGCATGAGTTTTTGTATAAATGGCTGGAACGGAATGAAGAACAGGATTTGATTATTGTGGATCGGATATCGGTGTTGGGTTTTCTAACGGACAAAGAGCGGTCGCATAAGGTGGCGGAGTGGGCGTATGCGCAGGGACGCGAAAATGGGTATTTCTTTTGGGAGGGATAAGCTAATAAAAATTCAAAAAAATATGGTACTTGATTAAAATACCTATGAATTTCTTGTAATAGGTTTTAAATAATGCAACTTTATACATTTACATGGAATCCGGGTAACGACTGGAACAGTAGTCCAAAGACGTATGAAGAATTAAAAGAGCACCTGTCAAAGTTCGGTTGGTGTGAAACATGGTGGAGTGCAGAGTCACATCGACGTTATCCTAACAAAACAGGGCGTAATGACCTGGCTGTCGGTGATAAATTTATTCTTTGTAAATCTGGCATAAGTAAAAAACAAGCAGGGATTATTGGTTTCGGTGAAATATCTCGAACATTCTATGTTGATGAGCATTACCAAGATCCAAGTGAAAAGATGTATAGGGTGATGTTGAAGTTTAAGATGCTGGATAAAGATACTCCTCTTCTTTCTAGTAGTGAGTTATCTAGCCTTGTAGGAGAGGTTTGGAATCCTTTAAATAAGAATAATATTAATAAATGTTTTTCAAATGAAACTGCTGAACACATTTGGAAACTGATTGATAAGTAATTGGTTAAATGTATGGCACGTTATCAATATGCAAAAAATGAGAATGGCGAAATCGTTAAGGCGGTTGATCTAGTCGGACAAGAAGTAAAGGCTGAATATACTTGTCTTGGTTGTGACAATCTATTAATTGCTAAGGTAAATGGAAAAATCAAGAAGCCCCATTTTGCTCATAAAACTGTACTAGAGTGTAATGGTGAAACTTACTTACACCGATTGGGTAAACGTGCTTTTTTTGAAACTTATCAAAAATGTTTAGTTGAAAATGAACCGTTTTATATTACCTTCCATGTGCCCAAGAAGTGCCAAAAATTTAAAAGAACAATTCGAAAGCACTGTGATCTAGGTTATACGGAGAAACGATTTGATCTAACGAGTTATTTTTCACAAATACAAGTCGAAAAGAAGCATGATCAGTTTATTCCTGATCTTTTGTTGAGTCGTCAAACTAATAGTGAGGACAGCATTTATATTGAAATTGCTGTGACTCATTTTCTGAGTGAAAAAAAGGAAAGCTCAGGTAAACGGATTATTGAAATACCATTAGATTGCGAAGAGGATGTTGAAAAAATCTATAAGGCCGATTTACAACAAAATGATGCTCTATTTATTGGATTCAATCAGGAAAGTGCACCTATAGTTGATGCTGACTGTAAATGTATGCACAAAAGGTATTTCTTATTTATTGTTTGGGATTCTGGCAAAGCTTGGTTAGGCTTAGAATATTTGTCAGATATTAAAGCTAAATTAGCCAAGTACCAAAGTAAAATCGAATATAGCAATATTATTGAAACTGATCTGCAATTTGAAAATTCAAATGTACTGATGGGATATGCCCATGGGGATATGTTCATTTCTCAGTTAAAACTTGCGGTTGAAAAGAAAGTACCCGTGAAGAGCTGCTTTTTATGCAAATATAGCGGAGATAATTATAATTATACCGAGGGATTGCCCATTTACTGTAAAGCTAAAAAAATCGCATGTAATTCAAATCAGGCAGCGGAATGTGATTGGTATCGCTTAGCCTGAAATAATTTAACTTCATTCTGAAAGCTCATAAATTGATCGAATGTTTTCCATTTATTTAGCTATGATTCAACTCAATATTTAAACAAATTTATTTGGTCAGTCATGGCGATTAAAAAAACAGAACTCTATTCTTCTCTTTGGGCAAGTTGTGATGAATTACGTGGTGGTATGGATGCGAGTCAATATAAAGACTATGTGCTTACCATGCTGTTCTTAAAGTATATTTCAGATCGTTTTAGCAATGATGACTTTGCCATTATTGAGATCCCCGAAGATGCAACATTCGATAAAATTAGTGAGCTTAAAGGGAATAAAGAAATTGGTGATAAGCTCAATATCATTATTCGAAAAATTGCCGAAGCTAATAACCTGCGTGGTGTAATTGATGTTGCCGACTTTAACGATGAAGACAAGTTAGGTAAAGGCAAAGATATGATTGACCGATTAACCAAGTTAATTGGTCTTTTTGAAGGATTGAACTTAGCTGATAATCGTGCGGATGGAGATGATCTACTTGGTGATGCGTATGAGTATTTAATGCGCCACTTTGCAACTGAGTCGGGTAAATCAAAAGGACAATTCTATACACCAGCCGAAGTTTCTCGCGTAGTTGCAAAAATCGTGGGGATTAAAAAAGACACACCTAAAAATGCCACTGTTTACGACCCAACCTGTGGCTCTGGCTCATTATTATTAAAAGCATCTGATGAAGCTGAAAGAGGCTTAACTATCTACGGTCAAGAGATGGATAATGCAACATCTGCATTAGCCCGTATGAACATGATTCTACATGGTGATGTGGGTGAAGGTGCCAAAATTACCCAAGGCAATACTTTATCTTCACCTGAATATAAAGATGAAGCTGGTCAGCTGATGACCTTTGATTTTGCTGTTGCCAACCCTCCATTTTCTAGTAAGAACTGGACTAACGGTTTAACACCAAACAGTGACGAATTTGATCGCTTTGTATGGGGTGTTCCACCAGAGAAAAATGGTGACTTTGCTTTTTTATTACACATTCTTAAAAGTTTAAAGAGCACAGGTAAAGCGGCGGTTATTTTGCCACATGGAGTTTTATTCCGAGGCAATGCTGAAGCACGTATTCGTGAAAACCTCATTAAACAAGGTTACATCAAAGGCATTATTGGTTTACCTGCTAACTTGTTCTATGGCACAGGTATTCCTGCTTCAATTATTGTGATTGATAAAGCTGCTGCTAAACCTATTCAGTTTAATGAAGAAGGTGAAGTGACTGAAGGTCAAAGCATCTTCATGATTGATGCAAGTAAAGGCTTTATCAAAGATGGCAACAAGAACCGCTTGCGCCATCAAGATATTCACAAAATTGTTGATGTGTTCAATAAAGAACTCATTATTGAAGGCTATAGCCGTAAAGTTAAAATTAAAACAATCGTAGCCAATGAATATAACCTGAATATTCCTCGTTACATCGATTCGAGTGAAGCCGAAGATTTACACGACCTCAGTGCGCACCTCAAAGGTGGTATTCCAAAGCGTGATATTGATGAACTGCAAAACTATTGGGATGTTTTACCAAATGTTCGGGCCAGCTTATTTGAGAAAGATCGTGAAGGTTATGGGCGTTGTTTAGTCGCTGCCAACGCTGTGAAGAAAACCATTTTAGAGCATGCTGAATTTAAAACCTTTGCTGTTGAAAGTTTAAAGCCATTTACACAGTGGTTTGAGCGTAGTGCATTTAAGGCAATTGAAAAAGATCAAAAGCCAAAAGACATTATGCTAGCTGTCAGTGAAGACTTATTGCAAAGTTATGCTGATGTGAAGCTATTGTCGAAATACGACATTTACCAAATCTTTATGGAATATTGGGATGAGGTATTGCAGGACGATGTTTCTGTAATTACTCAAGACGGCTGGGAAGGTGCAAAGCTGATCCGTAATTTAACCGCTGAAAAGGATAATAAATTAAAAGAAGTTCCTGATTTAGTCATTGCAAAAGTTAAGTATAAAGCTGAGGTGATTCCACCGCATTTGATTGCAGCGAAGTATTTTGCGACTGAGCAAAAAGCATTGGATGCAAACCAGGTAGAGCTTGATAGTGCAACACAGGAGTTGGAAAGCTTTATAGAAGAACATACGGCCGATGAATGTTTATTGCTTGAAGCATTAAACGATAAAGACAAGGTCACTTTGGCAACGGTTAAAGCTCGCTTAAAACTTGCTGTTGATCCTGAAGAAAAAAAAGTGCTGAAAAAAGCGCAAAATTTATTTGAAGCAGAAACGGCTTTAAAGAAAACAGTAAAAGAGCTACAAGAAGCTTTGGATCTGAAAGTATTCACCAAGTACCCGAACTTAACTGAAAATGAAGTGAAAGATTTGGTGGTGCAAGATAAGTGGTTTGCTACGTTAAATAGCAGTATTGAAGATGAGATTGAGCGTGTAACCCAACAATTGGCGAATCGTGTCAAAGAGCTAAATGAGCGTTATGCAGAGCCATTACCGCAAATTACCAAAAATGTTGAAGATTTAAGTGCAAAAGTGGCGGAGCATTTAAAAGCAATGGGTTTGGAGTGGTAACAATGACTCAGAATAATCAAAAGCTTTTGGATGAGAAACATATCCCTGAAGGATATAAAAAAACTGAAGTGGGGCTTATTCCTGAAGGTTGGATGATAAGAACCATAGGTGATTTTGCACCTTTGCAAAGAGGATTTGATTTACCATCTAGACTTCGCACGGATGGTTTATATCCAGTAATTTATTCAAATGGGTTCGTTAATACACATCTTGAATATAAGGTAAAAGGACCTGGTATTGTTACAGGGAGATCAGGAACAATTGGTAAAGTTCACTATGTTGAACAAAACTATTGGCCTCATAATACATCGCTTTGGGTAACAAAATTTAATGGAGTAGATCCAAAATTTATTTATTTTTTATTTTCAAAGATTGGTTTTGAAAGATTTTCAAGTGGATCAGGTGTTCCAACTTTAAATCGAAACGATGCTCATAGTTTTAGAATTCAGCTTCCAAAATCTATTGAAGAACAACAAAAAATCGCCACAGCTCTCTCTGACACCGATACTTTAATTTCTGAGCTTGAAAAACTCATCGAGAAAAAACAAGCGATTAAAACAGCCACCATGCAACAGCTTTTAACAGGTAAAACTCGTTTGCCTGAATTTGCTTTGCGTGAAGATGGAATGCCTAAAGGCTATAAAGACAGTGAGTTAGGGCAGATTCCTGAGGATTGGGAGGTTGATAAAATTGCCAATACTTTATCGATAACTACGGGCAGTCGAAATACGCAGGATAAAATAAATGATGGGCATTACCCATTCTTTGTTAGATCGCAAACAGTTGAGCGAATTAATACGTATTCCTTTGATGGAGAAGGGGTTCTTACTGCTGGAGATGGAGTGGGAACGGGTAAAATTTTCCATTATATAAATGGCAAGTGTGATATCCATCAAAGAGTGTATTTAATGTCTAATTTTAAGCAAAATTTAGATGGATACTACTTTTACATTTATTTTAGTAATTATTTTTACGATCGAATCATGTCAATGACAGCTAAATCTTCAGTTGATTCAGTTAGACGAGAGATGATTGCAGACATGTTAATTTTTTTACCACCAATTAATGAACAGAAGAAAATTTCATTAGTTATAAAAAATTTATATGCTGAACTTGATGTCTTGAGTAGCAAGTTGAATAAGCTTTTAAAAATTAAACAAGGCATGATGCAAGAGCTTTTAACGGGTAAAACGCGCTTGGTTTAAGGTACGGTTAAAAAATATTATATAGAGGGGGAGCTATGGGGTATAGCACATTATCAATTCGAGAAGTGACACGACAGATAGAGCAAAACAAAGTTTTTTTACCAGCCTTACAACGTAAGTTTGTATGGAAAAAAGAACAAATTGAACGTCTATTTGATTCCATTATGCGTGGTTATCCCATCGGGGCTTTTCTATTTTGGGAACTTGACGCCAAAGTTGCAAAAGACTATGTGTTCTATGAGTTTTTAAAAGACTATGATGAACGAACTCCCTACAACCGTCGTAAAGAAGGAGCTTTTAGTCATGAGCAAATCATTGGAGTGCTTGATGGACAGCAACGACTAAGCTCAATGTATATTGGTTTTAACGGATTTCACAAAACCAAAAACAGCTATGCATGGAAATCTAACCCAAATGCTTACCCTGAAAAGCGTTTATATTTAGATTTATTGAATTTACCTTATGTGACTGAGTCGGGTGAAATCAAACTCAATGAAGCGGAAAATTACCCATTCAGCTTTTTGACAGAGAAAGAAAGTCAAAAGTTAGAACGTAAAATTGAGGATCAAATTAAACCGTGTTACTGGTTTAAAGTTGGAGATTCTTTGTATTGGGATAAAGATGAAGATATTGGGGTTTACTATCAGACATTAGCATCTCAAATACAAAGTGTGTACCAAGACCAAAAAACATTTTTAGACGCATGGGAACAGCATCTGACACAAGTGTTATTGGGATTGAAAACATTACATGCACGATTACATGATGAAAAGCTGATTAGCTACTTTCAGGTACGTGAAAATGATTTAGAAAATATTCTTAAAATTTTCGTACGTGTGAACAGTGGTGGAACGATACTCAGTAAAACAGACTTATTGTTTTCAACTGTGGTGGCAACGTGGTCAGATGGTCGAGATAAAATTGAAAAGCTCAATAAAGATATCAATCAATTCGGTAAGGGCTTTAAATTCGGTAATGAATTTCTTATGCGTGCTTGCTTATATCTCACAGATGTAGATGTGAAATATAAAGTAAATTCTTTTAAAGCCGAAAATGTAGAAAAAATTAAAAACAGTTGGGAAAAAATTCAGACAGCCGTTAATCAGACAGTACGTATCTTGGATGAGTTCGGTTATTCAGGTGAACATTTACCTTCCCAAAATGCACTGTTACCAATCGTATATCACTTATATAAAGGTGGTCAGGTTGATGACACTAGTAAAAAACAAATGATTAAATATTTGGTTCATGCCAATGTGAAGCAAATATTTGGTAGTTCTCAAGAATCAGTTTTACAAGATTTGAGGAGAACATTACGCAGTAAAAACGAAGATGGTACATATTTTTTAAAACAATCTCAGTTTGATTTTGAAGTTTTGAAAACTACAAAACTTTCAGGCGGAAAATCGCTCCTTGTCACCGATGAGAATATTGAGGATGTCTTAAATCGTGAATATGGCGCAATAACCTTCAATATTCTAGTGTTACTGAATCCTGACTTTAGATTGCGTGATGTCAGTTTTGCACAGGATCATATCCATCCGAAGTCAAAATTTAGTAAAACAGAAATGTCTAAGGCAGGAATACCAGCCGAACTGCATCAAAAATATATTGATTTAAAAGATACTTTACCAAATTTACAGTTACTAAATGGTCGTTGGAATTCAGGCAAAAATGATAAGGCTTTAGTGGAATGGTTTGCTGAACAATCTAAAGCTGACCAAGAAGCAATTAGGTCAACAGGCTTATACCCAACTGATGTCTCATTAGCATTTTCAGATTTTTTAGTATTCCATAACCAAAGAAAAGCGTTATTAAAAGATCAGCTTTATAAAGTTCTTGATATTAAACCCATGACGCAAAACATAGTTCAAAGTGTAGAAGTTGGAGAAGAGGTATGAGTGATGTTGGCCAATTGGAAAGAATCACACAAAACCGTATCGTTCAATTATTTATAAATGATTTAAATTATCGGTATTTAGGAAATTTACATGACCTAAATAATAAAAATATTCGTGAACAAGATTTAAAAGCATGGTTGAAAAAACGTGGTGTTAATGATGTGCTTATTCAAAAAGCCTTTCGTCAGTTGGATATAGCATCAGCATTGGGTGAAGGTAGAAAGCTCTACTATGCTAATAAAGATGTTTATGAATTATTGCGCTACGGTGTTAAAGACAAAGAAGGGCAAGGTGAGCAAAAGCAAACGGTTTGGCTCATTGATTGGCAGAATCCTGAAGCTAATGATTTTGCTATTGCTGAAGAAGTGTCTGTACAGGGCGAATATAAAAAACGTCCCGATGTCGTGTTATACGTTAATGGCATTGCTTTAGGTGTGATTGAGCTTAAACGCTCTACAGTGGGGTTAACTGAGGGAATTCGACAAAATCTAGACAATCAAGATAAGAAATTCATTCGTGATTTCTTTACTACCATGCAATTAGTCATGGCGGGGAATGATTCCCAAGGTCTACGTTATGGCACAATCGAAACACCTGAAAAATATTATCTTGAATGGAAAGAGGAAGTCGAGAATCCATATGCGCCCAAATTGGATTTACATCTGAGTTTGATGTGCAATAAAAAAAGGTTTTTACAGCTAATTCATGACTTTATTGTATTTGATTCAGGTGTTAAAAAGACCTGTCGCCATAATCAGTTCTTTGGTATTGAAGCAGCAAAACAACGTATTGCTCAACGGGAAGGCGGTATTATCTGGCATACTCAAGGTTCTGGCAAAAGTCTCACCATGGTATGGCTAGCTAAATGGATTCGAGAGAATGTTATCAATAGCCGTGTTCTGATTGTCACAGATCGTACTGAGCTTGATGAGCAAATTGAGAAAGTATTTAGTGGTGTTGAAGAAATAATTTATCGTACACGTAGTGGTGCAGATCTGATTCATACACTTAATACAATCAATCCATCACTTATTTGTTCGTTGGTACATAAATTTGGTCGCCATGTTGACGATGAAGAAGATGATGGAGAATCATCGGCTGAATTTATCGAAGAGATGAAAAAAGCATTGCCACATAATTTTAAAGCAAAAGGTGATCTCTTTATTTTTGTCGATGAGTGTCACAGAACACAGTCTGGCAAACTCCACGAAGCGATGAAGCAGATATTACCTGAAGCCATGTTTATTGGTTTTACAGGTACACCATTGATGAAAAAGGATAAGAAAAAATCCATTGAAGTCTTTGGTTCTTATATCCATACCTATAAATTCAATGAAGCAGTAGAGGATGGTGTTGTTCTGGATATTCGCTATGAAGCAAGAGATATAGATCAGCGAGTAAAATCACCCAAAAAGGTAGATGAATGGTTCGAAGCCAAAACTCGAAAACTCTCTGCTTTAGGAAAAACTCTTCTTAAACAGAAATGGGGCACTATGCAAAAAGTTCTCTCAAGTCGTTCAAGACAAGAGCAAATCGTTGCTGATATTTTAATGGATATGGATACTCGACCACGCCTAATGGATGGCCGAGGTAATGCGATGCTTGTGTGTTCAAGTGTCTATCAAGCATGTACAGCCTACAAATTATTTAATGACACAGATTTAAAAGGCAAAGTTGCAATTGTCACAAGCTATCAACCTACGGCAGCCAGTATCAAAGGTGAAGAATCAGGTGCAGGTTCAACTGAAAAACTAGCTAAGTATGATATCTACCGTCAGATGTTAGCCGATTATTTTGAAAAGCCCGTAGATCAAGTGGGCGGTTTGGTTGAAGAGTTTGAAAAACAAGTAAAAGAAAAATTTATTAAAGAGCCAGGTCAAATGCGACTGCTGATTGTGGTTGATAAATTATTAACTGGCTTTGATGCACCATCTGCAACTTATCTCTATATTGATAAAACAATGGCAGACCATAACTTGTTTCAAGCGATTTGTCGTGTCAATCGTCTAGATTCTGACGATAAGGAATATGGCTATATTGTTGATTATAAAGATCTATTTAATTCAATTGACAAGACTATTAAAGATTATACATCGGAAGCTTTAGATGGTTATGACAAAGAAGATGTTGATGGGTTGTTGAAAGATCGTATTCAGGCTGCAAGACTCGATTTAGATACTGCTTTAGAGATGGTCAAGGCACTTTGTGAGCCTGTACCTGCACCAAGACTGAGTCAAAATTATCAGCATTATTTCTGTGGAGAGTCTGGTTTAAACTCTGAAGAAATTAAAGAGAAAGAGGCACTGCGTTTAAGTTTATATAGATCGATTAATAAGCTTTTACGTAGCTATGCCAATATCGCAAGCGAGCTGACTGATGCTGGATATACAGGGCAGGAAATTCAATCTATAGAGAAAGATGTGAAGTTCTTTGAAAACCTAAGTAAGGAAATCAAAGCTCATAGTGGTGATGCTGTCGACATGAAAGTATATGAGCCGGCAATGCGTCAATTGCTTGACATGTACATTGAAGCTGAAAGTAGTGAAGAAGTTGTTAAATTTGAAGAGTTCGGCTTAATTGATTTGGTTCTTCGAGGTGATGAGGTGTTTAAGGGGGTACCAGAGAGTATTCGTAGAAATCCAGAATCTATGGCGGAAGCAATTGAAAACAACGTTAGAAAAAAAATCGTAGAGGAAAATCCAGTCAATCCGGCCTACTATGATCAGATGTCGGTTCTGCTCGACGAAATTATTGAATTAAGACGAAAGAAAGCGATTGAATATAAAGAGTATTTAGAAAAGATTCGCGATGTTGCTAGTAAAGTCACTCGACCAACGGGTAGAACTAACTATCCAGAAGAGATTAATACAGCAGGTAAGCAAGCCCTGTATGATAACTTTGGCAAAGATATTGAGCTGACCATCAAGCTTGATCAAGCCATTCAATCTAATAAGTTGGCAGCCTGGGTCGGAGATCATGCAAAAGAAAGAATTTTACTTAGGGAGCTGAGTCATGCTTTGGAAACTAAAGATAGAGATGTTCTAATAGCATATATAGAGTTGGCTAAATTACATCAGGAATATCATTGAGCGAAACGCTAAAAATTGGTTCTATTTATATAGAAATTCATCGTAAAGATGTAAAAAATCTAAATATCACAGTACATCCTCCATTGGGGGATGTACGTGTTTCTGCACCTTTAAGTATGTCTGAAACAGCAGTGCGAATGGCAATCATCGGGCGATTAGCCTGGATCAAAAAGCAACAGGCAGATTTTAATGAGCAAAGAAGACAATCTAAGCGTGAAATGATGAGTGGTGAGAGTCACTACTTATGGGGTAAACATTATCGTTTGAATGTAATAGAGCGTCATGGAAAGCATGTCATTAAGAAGCATGGTCACTGGTTGGATCTTTATGTAAGCCCTAACTCGACCGTAGAAAATCGTCGTAAAGTCATTGAAGAATTTTACCGTAGCGAGCTAAAGATAGCTTTAGATGAATTGTTGGTTGAATGGCAAGAGAAAATGCAAGTTACGATTTCTGCCTATGGTATTCGAAAGATGAAAACAAAATGGGGAAGTTGTAATACTGATACGGCTCGAACATTATTTAATCTTGAATTAGCAAAAAAGCCTTATGAATGTTTGGAATATATTGTGGTACATGAGCTCGTGCATTTATTAGTTCGTACCCATAATGATGAGTTTAAAGCTTTAATGGATTTGCATGTGCCAGATTGGAAACAAAGAAAAGCGCTGTTAAAGGATCAGCCACTTACTGATTTTTAGCTTTAATTCATGATTAACTAAAGTCTGTATTTTTCTATATGCAAGTACTGCAATTGGGTAATGGTTGGGTAAACGTGACAAATTTATTATAAGAATATCAGGGGGAAATTGACCTAGTTCAACTGCCACCATCGCTACAGATATTTCTACTTTAAGTTTTAAATTAACTTAAAGTAGAAATATCCATTAATAAATTGTTGTTTTTATGTAGAAATGTGATTAAATTACAAAAAATTAAATATTAGTAGAGGGTAGCTTGCAGTTCGTAATTAATAATCCTTACCGTATTTTGGGGCTTACTGCAAATGCTTCATCAAGAGAAGTAGCAAAAAGAGTAGCTGATTTAGAAACATTTGCTGAGTTTGGTAAGCCAAAAAAATATTCCCTTGATCTAACTGAAATAGCACCTCTTACAAGAACAGTAGATACGATTCAGCAAGCTGCGAAAGATATAGAAAATGATACTGACAAATTGGTATACGCTTTCTTCTGGTTTGCAAAAGTTGATAGTGTTGATGAATTAGCAATTGAATGTATTGAAAACAATCAAGTTCAAAAAGCTTTCGAAATATGGGATCAGCAAATTAGTAAAAATGAAAATGATGCTAAATTTTCATGGCGACTTAATCGAGCTGTTATTTCATTATTTTGGTGCCAAGGAGAGATGGATCCGTAAATTTGAACAACTCCTATAAGTGATATTCTGCTCCTCAAA
>JACRYN010000087.1_pt1 | contig 21856 bp, 19 predicted proteins | sample 8023231 | NCBI WGS metagenome assembly JACRYN01 (sample SAMN15756473, study PRJNA655841) | gut metagenome | isolation source: fecal sample D84 from domestic dog with diarrhoea | host: Canis lupus familiaris | place: South Africa: Mmabatho, Mahikeng | collected 2019-09
AAAAATCATCTGCTACCACAGAGAATCTATAAATAATAGTGCGTAAGTCCTATATTAATTCTATGTATAATAAGACCTAATCACTTTTGTCTTTAATTAAGCTATAAAGTCGTCAACTATTTTGAAGTCATGTATGATATGTGGCAATAATATGAAATCAGGAAGGGGTACATGTTGAAGTTTACAGTAGTTGGGACGGGATATGTTGGTTTATCTAATGCCATGTTGTTTAGTCAAAAACATCAGGTGATAGCTTTAGATATTGATCCAAAACGCGTAGAACTACTTCAACAAAAAAAATCACCTATTCAGGATGAGTTAATAGAACAATATTTAGAGAATACAGCAAATTTCAAAGCCACTTTAGATGCTGATGTCGCTTATAAAGATGCTGATTACATCATCATTGCCACTCCGACTAATTATGATGAAGAAACCAATTATTTTGATACCAGTTCTATTGAACAGGTACTTAATCAATTACATCAAATAAAAACACCTGCTGTGATCATAATAAAATCCACAATTCCAGTGGGTTTTACTGCAAAAATGCAGCAGAAATTTTCAAATTTAAAAATTGTTTTTTCACCTGAGTTTTTAAGAGAAGGCAAAGCTCTTTATGACAATCTGTACCCTTCACGTATTGTTGTAGGAGAAAGTTCCGAAATTGGTGAAAAAATTGGTGCTTTATTTCAAGAAGCTAGTTTAAAAGCTGATGTTCAGGTGCTGTTGATGAATGCAACTGAAGCTGAAGCGGTTAAATTATTTTCTAATACGTATCTTGCTATGCGAGTAGCGTATTTTAATGAATTGGACAGTTACTGTGCGATTCGTGGTCTAAATACAAAGGATATTATCCAGGCTGTAGGTTTAGATCCACGAATTGGTTCACACTATAATAATCCTTCTTTTGGTTATGGAGGCTACTGTTTACCAAAAGACACTAAACAGCTTTTAGCAAACTACCAAGATGTTCCGCAGAGTCTGATATCCGCAATTATTCAATCAAATACCACACGTAAAGACTTTATTGCTGAAGAAATTTTGAAGAAACAACCTAAAATTGTGGGTATCTATCGTCTGGTGATGAAAGCAGGTAGTGATAACTTCAGGCAATCTGCAATTCAAGGCATTATGAAGCGTTTGAAGGCAAAAGGCATCGAGGTCATTATTTTTGAACCTAATTTGGAACAAGATGATTTTAAAAAATCAAAGGTTTTAAAAGACTTTACAGAGTTTAAAAAACTAGCAGATGTCATTGTAGCAAATAGAATAGTGTCTGATTTGCAAGATGTGTTGGATAAGGTATATACACGAGATTTATTTGGTCAAGACTAATATTTTTAAGTAACATATTACAAATAAGCAATGAAATGATTTATGTAATGTTTTCTTACATATAATGATATTAAGTCAAAATGATTGTAATCAATTTAGCTTATAACATTGAGGTTAAATTGATTTTAAATATTAAACCATTATGCAATTGGAATAAATCAGCATGAATTTTCAAAAAGTAGCTGCAGTTATTGTAACATACAATAGGAAAGAGCTTTTGCAGCAAGCATTGGATTCTATTAAAAACCAAACCTATAAAGTTAACCAGATTTTTGTAGTAAATAATAATTCTAATGATGGAACTAAAGAATATCTTGATAGTTTAGAAGATATTGTAGTCATACATATGAAAGAAAATCTGGGAGGGGCCGGAGGCTTTCATTATGGAGTTAAAGCGGCAGCTGAATCTGCAAATGATTTTATTTGGATAATGGATGATGATGCAATTGCGAGTGCTGAGGCATTAAGTGAATTAATGAAAGCATCCAATAAACTAAATGATGATAAAATTAGTTGGGGATTTCTATGTAGTAAAGTTATGAATGATTTGAAAGAACCTATGAATTTACCTGTTATAAGCAAAAAAATAAGTGAGAGTGGCTATCCAAGATGGAGTAAGTATATAGAAAACTCGATTGTAGAAGTTGATAAATCTACTTTTGTATCTGTTTTGGTGAAAAAAGAAATAGTGAGAAAATTAGGTTTGCCTATAAAAGAAATGTTTATATGGGGTGATGATACAGAATATACGTGGAGAATTAGTAATAAATATCCATGTTTTTTTGTTGGAAATAGTCAAATAATTCATCGGCGAATGAATGGCAAATCTTTAAGTATCATTTTGGAAGATAGTGCAGTTAGACTTCCTTGGTATAGCCTTTTAATCAGAAATAATACATATAATTTTAAAAAACATGGGAATAGATTGGAAACTCTTAAATATTTTTTGATAAATATCTTGTTGTGTTTAAAAATTTTAATAAAGGCAAAAGATCGAAAAATATATAGAGTTTGGATACAATTAAAAGGAATGATGAAAAGTTTTACTTTTAATCCGAAAATCAAATTTCCAGATTAATATTTCAATTTTCAAGAAAGAGCCATTTAGATGAAAGTTTTAATTGTTGGTGCAGGATTTACTGGTGCAGTAATAGCTAGAGAGTTAGCTAATAATGGACATGTCTGCCATATAATAGATCAAAGAGATCATATCGCTGGAAATTGTTATACACAGAGAGATAAAGATACCAATATTATGGAGCATATTTATGGTCCACATATTTTTCATACTAGTGATGAAGAAGTTTGGGAGTATATAAACAATTTTGGTGAATTTTATCCATACATTAATCGTGTTAAAACAACATATAATGGAGAGGTGTATTCTTTACCAATTAATTTACATACAATTAATCAATTTTATAAAAAAAGTTTTAGTCCCAGTCAAGCAAAAAAATGGATAGAGCAAATTGCGGATAATAAAATAGAAGAGCCAAAAAATTTTGAAGAACAAGCGTTGAAATTTATTGGTAAAGATTTATATGAAGCATTTTTTAAAGGTTACACAAAGAAACAATGGGGATGTGATCCTAAAAAATTACCTGCGAGTATTTTAAAAAGATTACCAGTTAGATTTAATTATGACGATAATTATTTTTCACATAAGTATCAAGGAATTCCTAAAGATGGATACACAAGTATCATCGAAAAAATTTTAGAGCATGAAAATATAAAAGTTCAAATTAATACATCTTTTTATAAGGACATGATTAAGGATTATGATCATATAGTATGGACAGGTAAACTTGATGAATGGTTTGATTATTCTGAAGGACACTTGGGTTATCGAACTTTAGATTTTATAAAATATACTGAAGAAGGGGATTACCAAGGGACAGCAGTCATGAACTATGGAAATGAAAAAGTTCCTTATACTAGAATTTCAGAACATAAGTATTTCACTCCATGGGAAAAACACGAGAAAACAATATATTTTAAAGAGTATAGTCGTGAATGTGGAGTTGATGATATTCCTTATTACCCAATTCGATTAGTAGATGATAAAACAATACTTGAAAAATATCTTCAAAAAGCAGAAAGAGAAAAAAATGTAACTTTTGCAGGAAGATTAGGTACTTATAGTTATATGGATATGGATGTAACAATTAAAGAAGCATTAACTTTATCAAAAAATATTTTAAAAAAACTAGATAGAATTTAAGTGTCCATATAATGAATTCCAGCAAAATTAAGACCGCTATATTTTGGACTTCTAGCGAAGCCATACTTAATATAATATTAAGTATGGCTTCGCTAATATTTATTGCTCATATTTTAAATCCCAAAGAATATGGGTATATTGCCACAGCACAATTTATCTCACTTACTATACAGCTATTTTTAAATCTAGGTTTATCAGAAGCTATCATTCAAAAGAAGGATCTGAGTGATATTGATATATCAAGTGCATGCCTTGGAACAATAGTACTGTCTATTATTGGCTGTATTATATGTTTATTTATTTCTAATTTTTACTATTATGATAATTTAATTGTAAAAAAAATACTTATTATTGAAATTGTTAATATAGTTATTGCTACATTATTAATAGTCCCGACTGCTTTGTTAATAAAAAATCTTAGAATGAAATCTTTTACTAAGAAGACACTTTTGTCTCGGGTAGTTTTTATTGCATCAGCATACTATTTTATAAAGACTGGTTATGGTTTTTGGAGTGTTGTATATGCGACTTTACTTCAAAATATAACTTCTTTTTTCTTGATAATTTGGGATGTTAAAAAAATTATAAAAATTAAAAAATTTGATAAAAATAGTTTTGCAAATTTGTTTAAATTTGGTTTCTTTATAATGCTAGATAACTTGTTGTGGAATGTCTTAAATAAAGTCTTTGGTATTCTTATTTCTATATTTCATGGCCCCGCTGCATTAGGCATCTATTCAATGGCAACAAAGTTGACAGATAGTATCATTGGTGTTCTTAATACTGTAATAACTAAAATATCACTTCCTATATTCTCCTCTGTACAGGATGATAGAGAAAAATTATTGGAGTATTTCCAAAAAATTACCTTTTCATTTAATATAATATCTATGACACTTTTTTCATGTTTTGCTTTAACAGCAAGCGAATGGATACCTTTATTATTAGGTGAAAAATGGCTTGTGATGAGAGAACCAATTCAGATTATTTCAATTATGATAGCAATTATGTTCTCAAGACGATTCTCTGGTATTGTAGTTAATGCACTTGGTAAATCAAAAGAATATTTATATTTGTCTTTAACAGCTGCAATAATATCATTGTTTGCTGTATTATTGACAAGAGAATACAATTTAGAAACAACTTTATTAGCATTGGCTATACCAAGAATTATTATTACCATACCGCTAGGTATTTATCTCCTTTATAAAATTGCAGGTTTTAGCATTAGTGAACAGATTAAACCTCTAAAATATCCCATTATAGTGGCCATTCTGCTTGTAATGGTTATGTATTTTTTTCAAAAAATTTTTGTATTTAATAGTGTTTTATCTGGTTTTTTAGCACAGCTATTTGTTGGAGTTGTCGTATATTTTATATTTATATATATTTTGTATAAATATAAAAAAATGAATTTTCGTTAATATAGTTAATATAAGAGTGGCACGTATGAAAAATTTTTATCTGATTTGTATGACTGGTGTTCCTAATTATGGAGATGAGTTGATTCTTAAAACTTGGTTGAATTTTATAAATAAAAAATATACTAATTGTACAATTTGGGTTGATACTCCACAGGAATTTTCCTTAAGTGCTAGTATACTTTCTCAAAATCTTGAATATAATAATATTAAAATTGTAAGCTATTTTTGGAATTTACGTGATTTAAGTGTAAGAAATAAGATTAGTAATAGGATTTTTAAAAAAAAATCAGTAGATAGAATTATAAAAAGTGCTAATTCAAGAATGGATGAAAGATTTAGTCAACAAAGATTTGATGTTGATTTTTTTAAAAATATTGAAAGTATTCATATTTTAGGCGGTGGATATCTTAATTCAATGTGGGAAAATAATTACTCAATCTTAATAGGTTGTGATTATATAAAGAATAAATATAATATTCCTGTATATATGACAGGTGCGGGTTTGTGTCCAGCTGTTAATAATTGTAGAATTAGAAGGGTTATAAGTAATTTTGACTTTAAAGAAGCTAGAGATGAAGAATCTGCAAAAATATTTGATATTAATAAAGGATTTGATGATGTATATTTAGGTGTTATTGATGAAGCATATAGGTATCAATCAAAACATAATCAGAATGTAGCTGATGTTATGATAAGTATTCAAAGTGGTTTGGTAGACAGTATTGTTTTTAAAAAAGTTATTAATATCATTAGAGAGAAGGTTGTAAAATTAAAGAGTGAGGGTCTTACAGTTGGGTATGTCGAAGCAATTCCTGGACAAGATACTACTGCTTATAATTATCTAAGTGATCTTATAGATGAGGGATATTATTATACTGCTTTAGAAAGTATGATCAATGGTTTACCAATTAAAGATAATCAGCTCTGGATTAGTAGTCGTTTTCATCATCACTTAGTTGCCTCAAGCCGATGTGTGAAAGGAATTATTTTATGCTTTAAACCTGATTATTATGATATTAAGCATAATTCACTATTGAAATTGGGAACAAATTGGGCATTTTTCAATGCGTATACAGATAAGATATTACCTGAGCCGCAAGAATCAAGTAAAGAATTCTCTAAAAACCTGAAGAGTATTATTTCGCATAAAATGAAAGTAGCAGATACACTGTATAGATAATTTTTTACTTTTTTATTTTGAATCTAAAAAAATCAAAAGATTTTTAAATAAATTGAATTTTTTGCAAAAGTTAAGGAAACGAGATGAAGTTGTTGATTACTGGTGGTGCAGGATTTATTGGTTCTGCGGTAGTACGCCACATTATTCAAAATACTGAAAATACCATTTTGAATGTTGATAAATTAACTTATGCAGGTAACTTAGAATCTCTAGCAAGTATTCAGGATCATGAACGTTATCAGTTTTCGCAGACAGATATCTGTGATCGCAGTGCTTTAGATCAACTGTTTAAAGAATTTCAACCGGATGCTGTTATGCACTTAGCTGCAGAGTCGCATGTAGACCGATCCATTTCTGGGCCTGCGGCTTTTATTGAAACTAATATTATTGGTACCTATCAGCTTTTAGAAGCAACCCGTCAATATTGGGATACGTTACCAGAAGAGAAAAAACATGATTTCCGTTTTCATCATATTTCAACAGATGAAGTTTATGGTGATTTAGCAGGCACAGATGATTTATTTCTAGAATCTACACCATATGCACCGAGTTCACCTTATTCGGCAAGTAAGGCGAGTTCTGATCATTTAGTTCGAGCATGGCACCGCACTTATGGTTTACCTGTGGTTGTTACCAATTGTTCAAATAATTATGGACCATATCATTTCCCTGAAAAGTTAATCCCATTGATTATTCAAAATGCTTTGGCTGGTAAACCATTACCTGTGTATGGAAATGGTCATCAAATTCGTGACTGGTTGTTTGTCGAAGATCATGCACGTGCTTTATATAAGGTTGTCATAGAGGCAGTTGTAGGTGAAACTTATAATATTGGTGGGCATAATGAGCAAAAAAATATTGATGTTGTAAAAGCAATTTGCGAATTACTCGAAGAGTTAGCGCCAAACAAACCAAAAGGTGTTCAAAATTATCAAGACTTAATTACTTATGTTAAAGATCGTCCAGGACATGACTTACGTTACGCAATTGATGCAAGTAAAATCAAAAAAGATCTAGGTTGGGTGCCACAAGAAAGTTTTGAAACTGGTCTGCGTAAAACCGTGGAATGGTATTTGAATAACCAAGAATGGGTTGAGCATATTCAAAGTGGTGAATATCAGAACTGGATTCAGAAGCAATATCAGACTGAAAAGGCTTAATTACTTAGATGAAAATTTTGCTTTTAGGTAAAAATGGTCAAGTCGGCTGGGAATTGCAACGCGCATTACAGCCACTTGGTGAAGTGATTGCTTTGGATCGTTCTATCAATGGCGATGATCTATGTGGCGATATTGCAAACTTCCCAGCAATTGAACATGTATTAAAGCAAATACAACCTGATATTGTTGTAAATGCCACTGCTTATACAGCTGTAGATAAAGCCGAATCTGAACAAGATCAAGCGGATTTGATTAACCACCTCGCTGTTGCAAATCTTGCAGAGCATTGCAAACAGCAGAATGCATTGTTCATACATTATTCAACCGATTATGTATTCAATGGTGTGGGTACAAATGCCTGGGCTGAAGATGATATCAAAGCACCCATAAATCATTATGGACGTACTAAACGTGATGGTGAAATTGCATTAGAAAATAGCCAAGTGCGTTTTATTAATTTCCGTACGTGCTGGGTATATGGTGCACATGGTCATAATTTTATTAAGACGATGTTGAAGTTGGCACAAACCAAAGAAGAGTTAGGGATTATTCAGGATCAAGTTGGTGTACCAACAGGTGCAGCATTGATTGCTGATGTTACGGCACAAGTTTTGCGCTATTACACATTGCAGCCATCTGAACAACAGTTACAATTACATGGGCATTATCATTTGGCACCAACGGGTGAAACTACATGGTATGATTATGCTCAATATATTTTTGAGCAAGCTCGCCAAAGTGGTGTGAATTTAGCTATTCAAAAAGTAAATCCAATTGCGACCTCGGCTTATCCAACACCTGCTTGTAGGCCATTGAATTCAAGATTGAATACGCAGAAATTGCAGAAAACTTTTAAACTTCGCTTACCGGAATGGCAGCAAGGCGTAGCTCAAGTAATGAATGAGATTTTAAAAACATGACAACTTCAATAAAGCGTAAAGGTATTATATTGGCTGGTGGTTCGGGCACGCGTTTGTATCCAATCACAATGGGAACATCTAAGCAGTTGCTTCCAATTTACGATAAGCCAATGATTTACTACCCTTTATCCGTATTAATGTTAGCGGGTATTAAAGAGATTTTAATTATTTCTACGCCTGAAGATTTACCTAACTTTGAGAAATTGTTAGGTACAGGTGAAGAACTTGGTATTCAACTCTCTTATAAAGTTCAGCCATCTCCAGATGGTTTAGCCCAAGCCTTTATTTTGGGTGAAGAGTTTATTGGTGATGACAATGTCTGCTTGATCTTAGGAGATAATATTTTCTATGGTCAGCACTTTAGTGATCAGTTAAAACGAGCAGCTCATCAAACCAGCGGTGCAACAGTATTTGGTTATTACGTGAATGATCCAGAACGTTTTGGAGTGGTTGATTTTGATGCTGAAGGAAAGGCATTAAGTATTGAAGAAAAACCTGAACAACCAAAATCGAACTATGCTGTAACAGGTTTATATTTTTATGATAACAATGTTGTCGAAATTGCAAAGAATATTAAACCGTCACATCGTGGTGAACTTGAAATCACGGATGTGAATAACATTTATCTTGAAAAGAATGCTTTGAATGTCGAAGTGCTTGGTCGCGGCTTTGCTTGGTTAGATACAGGTACCCATGATTCTTTGCTTGAAGCGAGTCAGTTTGTTCAAACGATTGAAAACCGTCAGGGTTTAAAAGTGGCAAGTCTTGAAGAGATTTCATTCAACAATGGTTGGATTGATGCAACGCAGTTGAAAGCTCGTGGAGAGTTCTTTAAGAAAACTGGCTACGGTCAGTATTTGTTAAAACTCTATAATGAGCATGTTGCAAAGGGTTGATATTTGAAGTGCCCAGTATGGGCACTTTATTTTTAGAAGAGTTAGTTGAGCAAATAGAATGAATGTTATTGAAACTAAAATTAAAGATTTATTGATTTTTGAACCACGTGTTTTTGCAGATGATCGTGGTTGGTTTATGGAAAGCTTTAATCAGCAAGTGTTCGAAAAAGCGTTAGCTGATCGTGGATTAGAGATACCAAATTTTGTTCAAGACAATCATTCTTTTTCCAAAAAAGGTGTTTTACGTGGTTTGCACTATCAGTTAAATCCACACGCTCAAGGTAAGTTAGTCCGCGTTGTTCAGGGGCGTGCTTGGGATGTTGCTGTTGATATTCGTAAAGATTCTGAAACTTTTGGTCAATGGGTAGGGGTCGAGTTAAGCGATGAAAACCATAAACAATTTTGGATTCCTGCTGGTTTTGCGCATGGTTTTATTGCTTTAGAAGACAATACTCAGTTTTTATATAAAACAACGGATTATTATTCGAAAGAGTGTGAGCGTTCAATTGTTTGGAATGATCCAACAATTGCAATTGAATGGCCTACTTTAGATCTGCCAAACTTACTTCTAACAGAAAAAGATAAGATGGCTAAAGGTTTGAATGAGGTCGAGTAAATGAAAAAAGTTATTGTGATTTTTCATGACAATAATATTAAAAGTGGTGCAACTGCGTCAATGTTATCAATTGTGCAATATTGGAAAACCCATAACTTGATTGAAATCGAGGCTATAATTCCAAAAGATAAAGGATCTTTAGGGAAGGCATTAGGTGAGCTACATATAAATTATCAAATAATAGATTATGATATGGTGAGATATCATGTTGATGATAATATTATAACAAGGGCATTAAAATATTTTAGAGGGTGGTATCGATTCTCTAGGGATATAGTATTTTGTCTGAAAAATAAAAATAAATTTTCTCATGCAGATTATATATATAGTAATACCAGTAGTATTTACTTCGGTGTTATTTTAGCAAAAATGTCAAAAATAAAGCATATTTGGCATTTTAGGGAATTTGGTTTTGAAGATCAAAATTGTAAACATATAATTGGTGATAATAATTTTTATAGTATGGCTAATAATCTGTCATATAAAATCATTGTGATTTCTAAATCATTAGAAAATAAGATTGGGAAATATATTGAAAGTGATAAGATTGCACATATATATAATGGTATAGATAGTAGTAGTATTTATACTAAAAAAAAATTATTTCTTGATAAAAGAAATCCCCTGAAATTATTAATTGTAGGTGCTGTAATCCCAAATAAGGGTCAAGAATTTGTTATAGAGGCATTAGGTGTTTTAAAGAAAAAAAATATTCCATTCAAGCTTGGTATTGCTGGTCAAGGAAAGTCTTCTTATTTAGAGCATTTGAAAGAAAAATGTAGAATCTTAAATATCGAAGATAATGTTGTTTTTCATGGATTTGTATCTAATAAAAATGAAATATTGAGTGATTATGATATTTCAGTTATTCCATCAAAATCTGAAGCTTTCGGTAGGGTCACTTTGGAATCCATGATTTCAGGGTTGTTGGTTGTTTGTTCAGATTCTGGGGCAAATAAAGAACTAGTTTCGGATGTGAATGGATATGTTTATTTAAATGACAATATTGAAAGTTTAGTTAGTATTTTGGAAAAAATTTATAATGAAGATGAAGACATAAAATTAAAAAAAGTTGAAATGGCTAAAGATTTTTCTGCTAAATTTACGGTAGGGAAGTGCGCTAAAGAAATTCATCAAGTTATGGGTGGTTTTTGATGAAGTTTGATTTGGAGATTTTAGGAAATAATGCTCTAAAAATTTATATATTATATTGTAGTTTAGGTGGGCTAATTACTTATATTTTTCCCTTTTTAAGATTTATATTTCCTCTAATATTTTTAATGTTTTTTCTAAAATTTCTATTCAATGGTAATTTGGATAAGAAATTTTTATTTATACTTTTCATTATTATATATCTGTTGTATAGCTTGCTTTTTAATGGTTTGCAATATGTTGTCTATGGATTATATGTTTTTTATGCAATATTATTTTCTTTTATATTTAGAAAAGATTATTACATTAGATTTTTTAATGATTATAAATTCTGGTTAACCATTTTAATTACTAATTGTATTGGAATTCTATACGTTAACTTTGAAAGACCTGCTTGGATAGGAATGGAGCAAGATTTGTTTGGTATAACTAAACAGGTTTCTAGAGAGTGGGGCACATTAGGAATGTTTAGGAATCCTGGTTTTACAAATGGCTCAGTTACCGTAGCGAGTTTAATAATTATTTCAGGGTTATTGTACCTTGAAAGTATTTTTAATAAGAAAAATTTAATGTTAGTTTTTCTATCTATACCAATTTATTGTTTAATTACTTATTGTTTATATTTGTCTACAACTAAAACAATAATGTATTCTTTTATATTCCTCTCAATATTAAGGTTTTTCCCTGTTTTAATTTTAAAGATAACAAGTATTTTGTTGTTGTTAGTTTCGGTATTGATATCTTTGTATTATTTTCTTTTTGGAAAAATATTATACTCTGATACTGAAAATTCACTCTTAATCAGGATGGAGTATACTTGGCCATGGTCATTTTCTCAACTAGAAGGATATAAGTCTATTTGGGGTGGTGGTTTTGGGGTTGTTGGTAGTTCTTCTTATTTATCAGGTACGGGGATTCCAGCAGATAATTTCTTTGTTTATTTATATATGATATTTGGAATATTTTCTCTATTTTTTATCTTATTTTTTTGGATTAAGGTATGTAAAAATATATTCAAATTAAATGTGGATAAGTCTTTTTTATTAATTTTCTTGGCATTAATATTTTTTGCTTTTACTAATAATTTGGTTGAGTCTATTGTTTTCCCAGTTATCGTTGGCATCATAATTAAGGTTTTTTATTACCCATCTAAATTTTAATGAGAGTGTTATGAACCTTTTTTATATTATTGTTACTTTTAATCCTGAGATCAAGAATTTGGTCAGATTGATTGATACTCTCAAAACATCAAAATGCACCATTATTATTGTTGATAATAATTCTTCTAATAAGATAGATGATCTGCTCTCTAGTAACACAATATCTATCCATCTTGATTCCAATTATGGTATAGCTCATGCGCAAAATATTGGAATTGAAAAAGCTATTCAATTAGGTGCTGATAGTATAGTTTTCTTTGATCAAGATAGTGAGATTGATGAAAAATTTATCCATAACTTAACAGCTGATTATAATAATCTAAGAGAAAAAGGAATTAATATTGCAGCAATTGGACCACGATTTGTTGATAAAAAACAAGGATTTTATGCGCCGGGCCTAATTGTAAGAAAAAATGGATTAATTTCCAAAATAGATCTTAAAAATATCAGTCAACCAGAATCTGTAGGATTGATCATCTCCTCAGGGTCTTTAATTTCAGTTCAAGCTCTAAAAACTATTGGCTTAATGAATCAAGATCTATTTATCGATTATGTAGATACCGAATGGTGTTTTAGAGCCTTAAAAAAAGGATATAAAATATATATTTCAGATAAGGCTACTATGTACCATAGTGTTGGTGACTCAACGATAACTTTATTTGGAAGAACTTGCCCTGTACATTCTGCACATCGTAGATATTATAGAGTCCGCAATCTTTTTTTAATGATGAGAATGTCACATATAAGAAAATTATGGATTGTGTCGATGATAATAAATAATATTATCGCTCAAATCATTCTATTTATAACACAGAAGAAAAAGTTTTCTTATATGTATTATTTTATTTTATCCATTATAGATGGACTTAAAGGTAAAAAAGGAAGTCTATGAACAGCGTAATTGCTTCACTCGTCATATTTAAACATTCTTATTCCGATCTTAGGCCCACACTAGAAAGCCTTTTAGCTTCGGATAACATTTCTATTGTCATATTGGTGGATAATGATAAGAGTGACTGGGCGCATCTTTTTAAACATGAAAAAGTTAGATACTTTAAATCTCCAGGTAATGTGGGTTTTGGTTCAGGACATAATTTGGCGATTCGCCAATATGCTGATCAAAGTGATTTTTTCTTAATTTGCAATCCAGATATTATATTTAGTTCGATTGAACTTGATATGCTTATATCTTTTGCTTCAAAAAGGAAGGAAGGATTGTTTTTACCAAAAATTGTATATAAAAATGGTGAAAACCAATTCGGTGCACGCTTATTACCTACACCTTTAAATCTTTTTGCTCGGCGCTTTTCTCCAAAAATTGCGGAAAAATTAGATCAAGCCTATTTGCTCAAAAATTTAAACTTATCAGAACCATCTTTTGTTCCTTATCTTCATGGTTGCTTTATGCTTTTTCGTTCAAAGGCTCTTTTAGAGTTGAAAGGGTTTGACGAGCGGTACTTCATGTATATGGAAGATGTAGATCTGTCACGTCGATGTGCAAGTGAATTTGGAAATGTATATTATCCACTAGCTAAAGTAGTACATTTACATGAGCAAGGTTCATATAAAAATAAAGGACTGTTAAAAGCACACTTAAAAAGTGCATGGCAATATTTCAACAAATGGGGGTGGTTTTATGATACTGGCAGAAAAAAACTCAATGACAAATGCTTAAAAAAGATTAATAATTTATAATAGAAGTAGATTTAAATATTTATTATATTCAAAATTGATAAAATTAATTTTTAAGTTTATCAATTTTGATTTAATTTAAAATTTATATATAAAATTTAACTATATAGGTCCATAATGGCATCAAGGCTAAACGCGTCTTACGTTTCAATCTTGCAAAGATCTTGTGATATCTTTGCAATTTATGGCGCTTTATATATTGTTTTTAATTTAAATTCTATTGAAATCACGCATCAGGCAATGCTTGTATTTCTTTGTATGGTCAGTCTTTTTCAGCTCATTGGCGGTTTGACTGATTTTTACAGATCATGGCGCGGTATAAGCCTGTTTAATGAGCTGATTGCCTGTCTAAAAAATGTCTTGATGAGTTCATGTTTATTGCTGCCATTTGTATGGTTTTATTCAGATATAAATATTGCCCTATTGATTCAGTATTTCTGCTCTGTTTTATTTCTAATGGGCATCATGCGGGTTTTTGTACGCTTAATTTACGCAATTTCATTTAAAATATTTAAAAAATCCAGAAATATCATTGTTATTGGTGATTCGTCAAAAGCTTTAAAATTATTCAATGATCTTAAGAAGTCTGAGTGGATTGGATTTAATCCATTAGGCGTATTCAGTTTTAATTCAAATTATAATACGGCTGATTATAATGGCACGGCAGACGATGCTGTTGAGATCATTCAGAATCAAGATATTAATCAAGTTTATATTGTGACGACACAGCAGAATATCGAACAAGTCGACAATCTGCTGAAATTTTTATCTGATACTACCTGCTCTACGGTCATTGTGCCTGAATTATTCAGTTATGATTTTTTATATTCTCGTGTTGAAGATATTAATGGCACACCGATTATTCCGATTATTGATACTCGAATTAAAGGCATTAATATTTTACTGAAGCGCATTGAAGATATTTGTTTTTCACTGGTTATTTTATTGTTGATTTCTCCAATTTTAATTGGTATTTCAATTGCTATTAAGTTGACATCTGAAGGTCCAGTTTTCTTTAAGCAGACGCGTTATGGTTTAAATGGAAAGCCGATCTTAGTTTACAAATTTAGAAGTATGAATGTTATGGAAAATGGAACTAAAGTAACTCAGGCTATTAAAAATGACCCTCGGTTAACCCCAATAGGTGGCTTTTTAAGACGGACATCTTTAGATGAGTTACCCCAATTCTTTAATGTTCTGTTGGGTAGTATGTCGGTTGTAGGTCCGCGTCCACATGCAGCAGCACACAATGAAGAGTATCGCAAACTAATCACGGGCTACATGCTTAGACATAAAGTGAAACCTGGTATTACGGGCTTAGCACAGATTCGTGGGTGGCGTGGGGAAACAGATACTCTGGATAAGATGGAAAAGCGTGTTGAATGTGACTTGGAATACATCCGAACTTGGAGTCTTCTATTGGATATTAAAATTATATTTTTAACGGTGTTTAAGGGTTTCATTAACAAAGCTGCATATTAAATATTTGTGTTTTCAATATTTGATACATCTATACAAACTTTGGGTTGTTTGCACTATTTTTAAACATTTTGAAATAAAAAATAGTGTAGTGTTAATAAATAATTTTTTGATGAAAAAGTGTATCTTCGATGATTAAAAAAGCGATTCTTCCTGTGGCTGGACTAGGCACCCGATTCTTGCCTGCAAGTAAAGCGATTCCTAAAGAAATGGTTACGGTGGTAGACCGCCCGGCAATTGAGTATGTTATCAAAGAAGCAGTAGCTGCTGGGATCGAGCAAATCATTTTAGTCACACATTCATCGAAAGCATCTATAGAAAACTACTTTGATCGTAACTTTGAATTAGAAACGACATTAGAACAAAAAAAGAAGTTTGATTTACTTAAAGAAATTACCGACATTTTACCTGCAAGTGTAAGTGTTGTTAGTGTACGCCAACCACAACCTTTAGGGCTTGGCCATGCTGTTCTTTGTGCTAAATCTATTGTTGGTGATGATGATTTTGCTGTGCTCCTGCCTGATGTCTTGGTTAAAGATAGTGATACGCGCAACGATTTAAGCTTAATGATTGAGCGTTATACTAAGTCAAAAGCAGCCCAAATTATGGTTGAGGCTGTCCCTGATAGTTTGGTTGATCAATATGGTATTGTCGATGTTGCTGAAATTCCTGCTGAAGGTGAAAGTTATGTCATGCAAGGAATTGTAGAGAAACCTGCAATAGGTACTGCTCCTTCTAATTTGTCTGTTGTTGGGCGTTATGTATTGCCTGCAAAGATTATGACTTTATTAGAACAAACACCGAAAGGTGCTGGGAATGAAATTCAACTGACAGATGCGATTGCAATGCTACAGCAATCAAAGCCTGTTGAAGCATATCGCATGAAAGGACGAACGTTCGACTGTGGTAGCAAAATTGGCTATTTGAAAGCAGTTTTACATTATGGTGTTGACCATCCCAAGTTAGGTGATGAGTTTAAAGCACTGATTAAAGAGTTAGAGTTGTAAAAAAAGAGGGGATGAGCCATGAAAATCGCAATGTTTGGTACAACACTGTATGCGGGTGTTATCTCATCATTACTTGCAGAGAGTGGACATCAGGTCTTTATTTGTAATGATTTACAAGACCACACAGCGCTATTCAATCTTAGAGATCAAGATGTTGTTCGTGCTTTAGAAAAACAATATCAAAGTGGTTTTCTAAGTTATTGTAATTTTGCGGCTCTTCCCTTGGATATTGATGCGTATTTTTTTAGTTTCAATCCAACTCAAGAGGCTGAGGCACTTGATGTTGTACAGAAATTAAAAATGCGCACGATTATTCATCCTAAATTGATGATTAATGCCTCTACTTTTGGTCTTAATGGTACAGAAAAATTAAAAGCCGTATTAACAAAAGATCATTGGGTTTATTTCCCTGATATTATTCAGGAAGGTCAAGCTTTTAAAAGTGTGACGAGTGCCTCTAAAGTGATTATTGGCTGTGCTGACCAACAAGCACAGGGTGACTTAGAGGAAATGTTGCGACCTTTATTCCCACGCCAGCAACAATATTTATTTATGCCTGTTTTAGATGCTGAATTTACCAAGTTGAGTATTTCCGGCATGTTGGCGACTCGAATCAGTTATATGAATGATTTGGCAGATGTTGCTGAAAAGTTGGGTATTGATATTGCCCATGTTCGAGATGGAATGGCAGCAGACAGTCGGATAGGTGAATCGTATTTACATTCAGGTGCAGGTTTTGGTGGTGAAAACTTTTCACATGATATTTTGACTCTATCGAATACCATCAGTAATACTGGAACAAAAAGTCAGCTATTGGGACAGGTTTGGGATATTAATGAGCAGCAAAAGGAGTTTCTTTTCCGTAAGCTGTGGAATTATTATCATGGAAATTTAGCTGGAAAAACGATTGCGATTTGGGGGGCTGCTTTTAAGCAACATACCTCAAGTACCAGTTTCTCACCTATTCATCCGATGCTTGCTGCACTGTGGGCGCAAGGTGTGACTGTTCGTTTGCATGATCCACAAGCCTTAGAAGAAATACACACAATTTATGGTGAACGTGATAATTTAATTTTATGTGAAGATCAGTATGACGCGGTGAATCAGGCACACGGTTTATGTGTTCTAACTGCATGGAAGCAATATTGGTCACTTGATTATACGCAATTAAAACTTAAATTAGCCCATCCTTTGATTTTGGATGGACGTAATATTTATCAACCTGATTATGTTAAAAGTCAGGGTTTTGCATATATGGGAGTAGGAAGATAATGATAAATTTAACTATTTTTCCTAAAAAAACGCTAGCAACAACACTTGAACATTTACAACACTTAAGTAAAACCATTGGCCAGAAGCACTTAAATACTTTTTTTGCCGAAGATGACCAAAGATTTAAGCATTTTTCTGTTCAATATGATGAAATCACTTTTGATTTTAGTAAGCATCGTGTTGATGAGTCCGTAATAAGCGCATTGATTGACTTTGCACAAGTTCGTGATCTCTCTACATGGACGAAACGTTTATTTTCAGAAGAAGAAATTAACTATACAGAACAGCGTGCAGCTATGCATTGGGCGCTTCGTTTACCGAAACATGATGAGCAGCATCCTAAATTAGCAGGCAAAGTACATGAGCAATTAGAGCGAATGTATGCATTGGTTGAGAAAATTCATGCGGGTCAGTACCGTGGTGCAACGGGTGAAGTTATACAAGATGTGGTCAATATTGGTGTGGGTGGGTCTGATCTAGGGCCATTAATGGTGAGTCACGCTCTGTCTGATTTTAAAGTCAATACAGTCAAACCACTGAAAATGCATTTCGTATCTACCATGGATGGTAGCCAACTTTCAGATTTACTGCATCAATTACGCCCAGAAACGACATTATTTATTATTTCATCAAAGTCTTTTGGAACGATTGATACACTTTATAATGCGCAAACTGCACGCCAATGGCTTGAAAAGCAATTGGGCCAATCAGAAGCGGTGGATCAGCATCATTTTATTGGGGTATCGACTAAGCCTGAAAAAATGACAGAATGGGGTATAGCACACCAAAATCAGTTTTTGCTCTGGGACTGGGTTGGTGGGCGTTACTCTTTATGGTCATGTATTGGGTTGCCGATAGCATTAAATATTGGTGTACAAGGCTTTAAACGTTTACTTGCAGGTGCTCATGCAATTGATGAGCATTTTCAAAATGCTCCTTTGCGCCAAAATATTCCTGTTCTTATGGCTGTTTTGGGAATATGGAATCATAACTTCCTAGAAATTCAGACTCAGGCTATTTTGCCTTATGATGGTCGTTTAAAGTATTTTTCAGCATATCTACAACAGCTTGAGATGGAGTCGAATGGGAAGTCGATTCAGCGTAATGGTCAGAAAGTTGAGTTGGATACTTGCCCTATTGTTTGGGGTGAAGTGGGTCCAAATGCACAACATGCTTTTTATCAGTTGTTACACCAAGGTGCACATAAAGTAAGCTGTGAGTTTATTGCACCAGTGAATCGTTATGCCGCTAACCAATTTACCTATGTAAAAAATGCCAATGCATTGATTAATCAACACCATTTAGCGTTATCAAATTGTTTGGCTCAGTCTCGACTATTGGCCTTTGGTAATCAGGCACTTGATGCTGAAGAGGTGGCGGGTCTAGAGAATTATAAAAAATATGAAGGTAATCAGCCTAGTACAACCATTTTGCTCAAAGAGCTTAATCCTTATACCTTAGGTATGTTGGTTGCGTTGTATGAACATAAAGTATTTGTGCAATCTGTACTTTGGAATATCAATGCTTTTGACCAATGGGGTGTTGAAAAAGGTAAACAAATTGCGAATCAAGTACTTCCAATTTTGACTGGTACAGAAAAAGATTATGTTGATTTTGATAGCTCTACCCGTGGTCTATTAGATATTTTACTTGGAAAATAAAATGGCAAAAATATTAGTCACCGGTGGGGCGGGTTATATTGGTTCACATACTTGTTTGGAATTATTGAATGCTCAACATGAAGTTGTTGTATTGGATAATTTATCAAACAGCTCTGAAGTGTCATTATCGAGAGTTCAAGCTTTAGCAAATAAAAGTTTAACTTTTATCCAAGGTGATATTCGCGATGCGCAGATCTTAGATCAGATCTTTGCACAGCATCAGATTGATGCGGTCATCCATTTTGCGGGTCTAAAAGCAGTTGGCGAAAGTCAGGTCATTCCTCATGCTTACTTTGATCATAATGTTGCAGGTTCGATTAATCTTGTTCAAGCGATGATTCGTGCCAAAGTGTTTAAATTGGTCTTTAGTTCATCAGCAACAGTTTATGATGAAAAGAATATATCACCGTTAAGTGAAGATATGCCAACAGGAATGCCAAGCAATAATTATGGCTATACCAAGTTGATCGTTGAGCAAATGTTACAAAAGCTTGCCGAGTCAAACGCTATTTGGTCCATTGCCTTGCTGCGTTATTTTAATCCTGTTGGCGCCCATAAAAGTGGCCAAATTGGAGAGGATCCACATGGAATTCCAAATAATTTAATGCCATTTGTGACTCAGGTTGCCGTAGGGCGACGTGAGAAGTTGTCAATATTTGGTCATGATTACGATACCCCAGATGGTACAGGGGTGCGGGATTATATTCATGTTGTTGATTTGGCTTGTGCGCATGTCTTGGCGATTCAGAACAGGCTGAATGATACAGGTTGTCGTGTTTGGAATATTGGCACTGGCAATGGGATTTCTGTACAGCAAATCAAGGATACCTTTGAGAGAGTCAATAATGTGCATATTCCTTTTGAGTATGCGCCACGTCGGGCAGGGGATGTTGCAACAACGTTTGCTGATAATGCTCGGGCGGTTGCTGAATTAGGTTGGCAGCCAAAATTTGGGTTAGAAGATATGCTGGTTGATAGTTGGAACTGGCAAAAGCAAAATCCAAATGGTTTTATGCAGGACTGATACAATATTTTAAAACTCTGTCATGTATTGATTATGCAAACAATCATGTATTTATTCCCTTATTTTAAAAAACATCGCTATGATGTTTTTTAAAAATGAACTTAGATGAAGAATATTTATGAGATATCAAAGTATTAGATTTTTGTCACTTGCGGTTTTATCTGCACTTTCTTTGCCAGCAATTGCACAAGGAATTGTTTTAAATAATGAAGACTTACGAACTGATTTAAATTGGTTAAATCAACAAGGTGTGATTCAAATTAGCACGTCTACATGGCCTTTAAGTGGTGATGAAATACAACGTGCTTTATCTAATGCAAAGATTGATAATCAAGTTCAGCAGCAAGTCTTGGATTCCGTGCAAGCTGCTTTAAGTGCGGAAAATACAACGGCCAAAGCCAGTTTATATGCTGAATCTGATCCCCAAAATGTACCGCAACATTTTGCAGATGAACAAAAATCACAATATCAAGCGGCTGTTGAGTTCAATGCTGGTGGGGCGCAATGGGATGCAAGACTGCGTATTAATGCTGATAAAGACCCTATTATTGATAATGGGCATGATGTGAATGTTGAAGGGTCATATTTAGCTGGAAAGTTGTGGAATCAATGGTTGATTGCAGGACAAATTCCAACCTATTGGGGACCTGGGCATGATGGTAGTCTAATCCGAGGGGATGCAAGTCGTCCAGTATACGGTTTTACAATGCAACGCGCTGAGCAAAAGGCATTTGAAACGAAATGGCTGTCTTGGATTGGCCCTTGGCAGTATCAAGTTTTTGCTGGCCGATTAGATGATTATGAGGCCGTGCCAAATACAAATCTCTTGGGAATGCGTTTAACAGCCCAACCTTTACCTTATCTTGAATTGGGTGCATCACGTACATTCCAAATAGATGGTCAAGGTCAACCCGATAGCCTTAAAGCCTATTGGAATGCTTTTATTGGTAAAGATAACGAATGTGATGATAGTGGGTGTACTGGAGAGGGGAATGCCTCAAACCAAATTGCAGGCCTAGATGCGCGTTTAAATCTACAACAATGGTTTAAAGTTCCATTGAGTTTGTATGGGCAGTTTGTCGGTGAAGATGAATCAGGTTTACTGCCATCTCGGAAAATGTATTTGGCAGGACTCGATTATTCCTCACAAGTGAAGAATATGCCGTTCCAGCTTTATACTGAATGGACAGATACACGTACCAATGGTGATGTTTGGGGTTATTCATATAATCATCATAATTATACAGATGGTTACTACCAACATGGATTCCCTTTAGCTCACGCTATGGGCGGTGATGGTCAGATGTATAGTTTAGGTGGGGATATTCGTTTCGATAAAATGAATCGTTTAAATGGTCGCATCTTGTTGGCAAAAGTGAATCAGTCAGGACTTGAAATCAATCATGCTTTTCCACAAAAAGATGAAATCAAAGCTCTGGATTTAACGTGGACACATTATCTTCGTCCGAATACGCCGTTGAAATTAAGTGGTTGGGTTAGTGACTCTGACGTGTATGGTGGAGATAGTGGCGTGTCTTTAGGGATTGAAATTCCATTGGATCGCTCATTATTTTAATAAGCTGTCCGTTTTTAGAGAACCGTAAGCGTCCGCTGAACCCCATGCCTATTTTTTAATTTGAGTTGGATTTCCAGC
>JACRYN010000089.1_pt1 | contig 21198 bp, 18 predicted proteins | sample 8023231 | NCBI WGS metagenome assembly JACRYN01 (sample SAMN15756473, study PRJNA655841) | gut metagenome | isolation source: fecal sample D84 from domestic dog with diarrhoea | host: Canis lupus familiaris | place: South Africa: Mmabatho, Mahikeng | collected 2019-09
AAGGCAGAATCCTGATAGGATAAGGGTTCTGTGAAATTTGTCGTGTACAGAGAAAGATATATTAAATTTGACTTTAGATAAGGAAACAACGGTTAAATTATTTAACAGCATGTGGCTGTTTTTAGACCTTCAGCTTTAAGTTCAAGAGATCGAGGTCTGCCGATACATGCTAGATGTAAGCAAAATTTAAATGCAGCAAGAGCATGACCATCTTTTACTGAGTAGAGTTGTAGACGAGGAAACTCCTCTTGAGTTGGTGGATGTTTATCTGTTGATGCTTTTGCTAATTTGAAAAGTTGAGGCTGTTGTTTAGCATCTAACTTTGTTTGCAAATCTTGTCCAAGTAAGTGCCAAAATTTGGCAGGAAATAAAACCTTAACTTGGGAGTAAAAATGTTCGAGTTGATCGATATCCTTCCAGCGATAATGGATACCTGTGTGTGATGCGGTCACTCGATTCAAAAATATATTCAGGACGTATGCAATTTGTGTTGGTTTTTTACGAGCTATTTTCTGTAGATGTTCAAAAAAATAAGTCACTGCATGAAGCTCTTCAGCGCTATCAAGCATTGCTGGTTTTAAGTGGGTTGAGCTATCAATACTAAATAAACGGGGATTCCCTTTTTTTGATTTAATGTTTGCTAAATTTAGGGCATTTTCATACCAACAATTGACAAGCTCTTCTGGTAAGCACATACGTTGAGCTGCACTTTTAGGATCGTTAGTAGTCTCCAATATATTGAGCGTTTCATAGAAGCGTTGAAGTGAAATTTTAGAATCTTCTGTTCCAACAAAGAAAGCAAAAAAATCATGGGATTGATCTATTTGTAACGACAGTTCATCTAAAATGTCAGTAGCATTACTTTGAAGCCATTTTGTTTGATCGTTTAATAATATAGTTGCTAGAACGGCCTGGTTTTTTTCAAAATTAAAGTCTTTTTCATCATTTGTTATTTGCAAATTTTTAAACGTTGCATTGTGGCCCATAATTTTTTTAGCCAATTCATTAGGCATATCTGGATGATGTTTTAGTAGTTTTTGACCAGCTATGAGATAACTTAAATGAATATAGCTTTTGAATGTTTCAACTGGCTCTATATGTCCTAAGAGATGTGCAATAACAAACCAATGGTTTTGTCCATGTTGATTTTGAAGTAGCTCGGCTCGAATTTTTTGATATTCGTTTTCGCTATAGTCAGTTAGCTTTTGCACAAGTGGTGCATATTCAGAGTTCAGTAAAAGCGATAAATGATTCGCTGTAGTGTGACGAAAAGAGTGAAAGGAGTAATGATGCCCTTTAAAGACCTGATTTAATATCAGTTTTAGGGGTGCGGTGACAGTGTGTTTATTCAGTTTTTTATTTTCATTCAAGTTGCTGAATAAATATAAACTTTTCTTATTTTCTAAGCGTTTTTCAACAACAAAATCGCTAAAGAATTGGTACTCATCATCTTTTAGCAAAGCGTATGCAGGCACAATCCGTTCCGCACTATCCGTTTTGAGCAGATGTTGATTCCCTTGTTTTTTTGAACCATAAGGTTGAACCCAGATAGAAAATTGATTTAAACCCTCGATATCTTTTACACGTAACCCGAGTATTTCGTTAATACGCATACCAGTACGGTAAGCCAAAATATAAATGATTTTTAATAATTTATAGTGATGGTCTGAGATGGATTGGTTATGTAAGAGCTGATTTAACTTCTTTAATATGACCTGGAAGGCTGTGTGACCTATGATGCGTGCCCGTGGTCGACTTTGCGATGCAATAAATTCAAGTTCGAAATCTTCTGCTTGAAAAACAATTTGTTGAAAGGTATGAAAGCGTTTCAACATGTGGATTGTTTGGTCTTTAGATTTTTTAAACTCAGGTTGATCTACTTCATCAGCAAGTCGTGTATTGCTAATGATTTGTTGATAGATTTTGTTCAGCAGATCATTAATGTCATCGTCGGCATCGATGTATTGTAAGGCATGAGTTAAAAACGGTTCTGCGATCCGGGTGTAATATGTATAGATTGAACTATCTGCGAGTTTTTGATTGTCTTGAAATGCCTTCGTGTACTGAGTTGTATCAAAATCAAAGGTGGCTGATAATTTTTTTATTTGCTCTGAACTTGGTCGATAGAGACTGATGAGCCACAAAATAATACGTTTAGAAAACTCATTAAACTGCTCTTGGTGACGCAGGCAAAAATCAATTATGAGTTTAGCAGTGCCTTGGTCCGTTGATGTGCGCATAATTTTCAGCAAGTTTTTATGAATAAATATCACATTTTCTACTGCTTCAGACGTATTGAGATCTGGTAGGACTTTGGCTGTAGAAGAGACATTTCGTTCGATTTCAGCACTTAATTGAGTTTTAAATTTTGGGAATGCAAAGTTTTCAAACTCATGTTCTGATAAACCACACGTGAGAGTGTTTTCTAACAAACATTGTGAAAGGGCAGGATCAACATCTGCATTCTGCAGTTGTAGCCAATTAAAATTGGCGTAGTCACGTAAAAACTTAAAAGTCTTGTTGGTGTATGGATGTTTTATTTTTTGAAAAATGAGGTGCAGATACGCATTCACGTCTAGACTGATGTCACGAATTTGTCTTGTATTGAAGTGAATGAGCCAGAGTCGTGTGAGTTGATCTGGGATAAAATTACGTGATTTTCGAATTGTTTTTTCATCAACAAATAGATCGCCATAGCTTGGAGAAAGTGGCTCTAAAAAGATGATATTAAAATCGAAAATTTTTTGGATTTTTTCAGGGTTTTTTAAATGTTCGAGCAAAGCATTTAATGAAGCTATTTGATTTAATCCACCGTATAACATTGAGCAAAGCAGAATATTCCCAATAATTTCATCATCAGAAAAAGCGGAACTATCTTGAGCAAGAATCCAGTAATCCCACAGTTTTTCGAGGATGATGTCAATTTCATAACCGGCTTGGATCCAATCTAGGGTGAAAATTGGTTCATCGCGTTTCATCTCAAAGGTGAGATAAGGTAGTGGGAGGTCTAGGTTATTACTTTTATTGAGGTCTTCGATATATGTTCGGAAGAATTCATGAGCATATTTTTTCCAGGCAAGATTCGGTGCTTTACGTTTAATAAACTCATAAATTGCAGGATAAGCTTGAATTAAGTCTTCATTTGAGAATTTTTGCTCATCAAAGTACTGTCGGAGCTCTTGTTCTGCATCAGCTCGTAGGTTCTTTTCTAATTCATTACGTTGAAGTTGACGTCTATCTTCAGCATAGCGTTTTTTTGGGATTTTTTTATTGAATGATGACATGAACTTCAATCCCGCTAATTTTAAATTGGTCTTTCATTTGCTCTAAAACATTCGCAATTTTAGAAAATTGAGATAGTGATAAACTGGAAAAAGGATGTGCTGCTTCTTGTTGCATGAGCTCATGTCCAAAGAGAGCTAAAATCTCAGGTTCGGTAATTTTATGAGTCAAAAATGCACGAGCTGTATGGCGATGCCAATTTGCATGATCAAGTCCTAATTCAGGATGGAAATTTTTGACTGTAGAAGGACTTAGTGGTTTCCACTCATCATCTTGGATGATTCCCAAAAAGGGCAGCTTACTTGCTTCTATTTGTTGTATAACACCATTTAAAGCTGGATGACTCATCATGATTTGAGTCGAAAAATATTCTAAAAATTTAAGGAATTTTTTTATCTCTTCAACTAAAAATGAACAAAGTGGGATTAGACGTCCGAATCCATTGCGGCCGCCTACTTCTTTGTCAGAAACCATCAAAATTTGGCGTTTTAAATTAAAGTTTTTAAGAAATCCAGGGAATTCAGCAACGGGGCGTGCTGCTGTAAAAAGAAGGAGGATATGCCACATCCATATGTTGTAGTGGTTGTATATAGCAATCAGATCGTCTTCAGCTTGTGAAAAAATATTAAACTTCAATACAGCAAAAATCTCTGTAATGACCTGTGGTTTTGGAGCTTTACGACTACCAAAATGAGTTATTGAATCAGGGAGCGAAGGTACACAACTTTCATATGTGCTTGCTACATCTGCACAAAGTGATTTTAGAATATCAATATATTGTGCATGTAATCGTGGAATATTCTGATGACAATAAGAAACAGATGATGACTGATTGGCATCAATCCCTGTGATTAAATCTGCGAGTTGTTTATTCCCTGTTTTTGCAAGAACCGTATGATGCAGTAGAGAACTCACCTTTACGACAGACAGTTTTGGAATCAATAATTCTTGTCTTAATTTGCGTAAATATTGCTGTATATCATCGAAACTAACCGAATCCATTTTGCGCAGATCCTCAATGAATAGATTCGGGATTGGAATGTCTAAATAGATCGTCTGATTGAGCAAGTTGTCTGAATACTCAAAATTGCGGTTCTCAAATACATTAAAGTGACTGTTTAAGAAGACCTGATCATTTTTATAGATCAATTTTTGGCGGTTATTTAACTTTTTAGCTCGCTTGCTTTGTATATATAGCCACTCATTCACACTATTACCGGTCAAAAATGCGAGCATTAGGATCAAAGCACTTTTATTTTGATGTTCAGAGTAGTCCACATGAAGTCTTTTCAGGAGATGGTTCACGCTAGATGGATTCGGAAAAAAACTACTCGACGTGAGTAAATGTTCTTTGCGTTGAATATGTTTTGCAACAAGCGGTAGAACATAGATTTGACTCGTTTCTGAATGTGCTGCGAGTGGTGTGACGTCAGTTGGATTGACAACAATTTGCCGATTAATCGGCTCATCGATTAAGGTTTCTATATTCAGTGCTTTAGATTTAGCCCCTTTTTTGATTTCGATACTTTCTTCAATGAATTGTTCTTCATCAAGAAACTGATGTTGAAGCTGCGTATCGATACTTGCACGTGCAATCTTCGCTTTGTTTTTTAAAATGTAGTTAAAAGTAATGCGAATATCATTGAGTAGATTGCGATCAAACTCAGGCAATTCATCCGTATCTAATGTGATCAGATGTTGAATAAATTGCTCTAAGCTCTGTGTTGGATCTTGAAGATAGGTACTCCAGAGACGTTGATACTCTTGTGTATTTTGATATTTTTTTTCAGTATCTAAATTTTTATTTGCAGTCCTAAAGCGCTGGAATAAGCGCTTTACGGTATTGAAGTGTTCTGTGTGTGCTTGTTTAAAAAGCTCTGGTTTAAGCTCAGGAAGAGCAATTAAATAAATTGCCGCTTTTAAAACTAGAATATTCCAATTTTTTGCATGCGTGTGTGATGCAGGTAATTGCGCAATTGAATTGATGTATGACGTAATGGATAAATCACTAATCTTAACTTTTTTCGTGAAAGGGATTACCGGAGGTGTCGGCAGCTGCGAATCAAACTTTATATCGATATCAAAGTAATCGAGATTGAGACCAACCAGAAAATTGTCAGTCTGTTGAGAAGACAATAGTTTAAGCACAAAGTTGATATGTTGCGTACGTTCAAATTGCTCATCACCAAACAGTTTTTCTAGTGTTTTTTGCAGTGAAATAACTGTCAAATCAATATGCTCGTTTAGATCGTTCGACACTATGATCTCCAAATTTTTTCTGTACTTATACAACTATCAGAGTGATCAACGAGTTCTTTTACACATCTGCTGTTGAGTGATAATTCATTAAAAATATGTGTACGCTGTTGTTTGATATTTTTAGTACGCTGATTCAGTTGATTTCGAGAACATGAAAGTAGTTGTGCTAGCAGTTCCAGACTCATTTGATGATGTGGCTTTAAAGATGATTCTTTGTTAAGGGTCAATAGTGTTTGACGTGAAAGATGTGTGTTAATTAAATGCAATGTTTTTCGTGGATTTAACGAACGAATATCAAATTTTGTAGATTTGATGAATTGAATAAATTCACGACTGCATAACTCCATCAGAAATGCTAACTCATCCTCTGAAAAAGATTGTTGATGATGAATAATTAAAGTGACTTCATTAATATCTTGCTTTAAATAGCTAAGATATAAGTTAATATTATTGAAAATGGAGTAGTCATCAAATTCTGAAGTTTTCCACACATGGAGTTCTTTTATGCGATTAGAAATATCTAAATCTGCAGTGAGATTTTTAAACATATTTAAGTAGCATAAGTTGAAACCATACGCTTGTGGATGAATGGTGATTCTTCTTTTTTTGAAATTTTTTACAGTACTTATCTGTGTTGCTGGAAACTTCAAAAGTAGTTCAGATGTCAGATCCATGTGTGCTATTGAATAAAAATAATACAGCAATACTTACGTATATTTAGAGTTTTTGAATATGGCAGGAGGTATCATTTTTTCCTTGTTTTTAAAGTTTATTTATTATTGAAAGTTTCAAATTTTCCTCCTCGATTAGATACTCACTATTAGTTAGCTATATTTGTGAGTTGGCAAAAAATATCATGTTTCTATTATGATGTTCACATAGCAGATTACAATGAATACAGTAGGGATGAGTATAGTTGATTATTACAATAACAATGCTCAAATTTGATCTTTTTTAATGGTAATTAAAACCAAACAGGAGTCAATTTTTGATAAGTATGTAGACAAATTTAACTTGATTGATATCGGGAGCCGTATATGGAAATTAAACAACTGAAACAGGTAGAAGTCATTACAGATGTTATATGTGATGTATGCAACCAATCAACGAAACTGGAGTTTGGCACTTTATCGGCGCATTGGGGCTATGGTTCCAAGCATGACGGGGAAAGATATGAATTGCAGTTATGTGAAAAATGTTTCTTTTATGCCCTGACGACATTAAAAAAAGAGCGAGCAGATGAGTTTATGTTTGATGAAAACTTTGACCCTTCAACCCTAGATGGGTTTGGGTTGAAGTGAACCTATCATCGCGACAGGTTCTAAGAATCCAGAAAATAATGATTCAGATCCACGCCAGCAACTTCATTTTTAATGGCGAGTAAGGGATTCAGGAAAAATATTTTTCTTTGCTTCGAGGTCACTGATTTCGGAAAAGGCTTGAATACCGCCTGCGGCTTTAATTCCATCTAAAGCGACAGATAGAGCTTCCTGATCTGACGGGAATGTTTCATCCCATACCGTAGAAGTACCATTTTGGTTTACCACTTCCAGTGTCCAGTTACTATCAGGTAATCGATAAATGAGAATTTCAACTTGCTCATTATCCTCTTGTAAAATTTGAGACAAGGGAGAATCGATTAAATCATTTTCATCATAATCCATAGTACTGTCATTATCAGACATCAGTGGCAGCCTTTATTGTATTTAACATCTGTCCATAGTAATGAATGAATTAAATTTTGCCTATAGGAATGAATGTTATGGGTGAAAAGAATGGGTAAATTTAAAAAATAATTGCCCCGACAATAAAACAAAATAATCCAAAAATTACCCAAATCCAGACATTCGATTTGGGTTGTTCGGTATCTGATGTATAGAGTGGTTGTTGTTCGTGAGCAGGATTCTCTTGGTTGCCAGCTCTGTTCTTATAGGGTTGGTGCTTGGAATAGGATAGGCCTGTGCCTGGAATACCAACGCTGGTTCGGGTGCCTTTTTTGCCAATATTTAAAGAAGCACCAGGTTTGCCAATGCTTGCACTGCTGATGCCTTTATGCGTCAGATTGATTTTTAATCCAGGTAATATTTTAATACTCTTGCGAAATCTGAAGCCCATATTTTTTCCATTTACAAGAACCAGTTAGGTTTCTATCTCAGCTGTCCGGATACAGTGAAATAAGAGTTTGATTCATTCATAGGACTGATCATTTGACTTATCTAGTGAAATATCAGTATGTTCTTTAACATAAGATATTGGCTTTTAGACAATGAATCAAACATCAAATTATTACAATCAACATGCTCAAGCATTTTTTGAAAATACCTATCAGGTTGAGATGGAAAGTCTTTACACACCATTTCTAAGATATTTGCCGGAACAGGCATTGATCCTGGATTTGGGCTGTGGCTCTGGGCGTGACACTCTGGCATTTAAGAAAAAAGGCTATCAAGCTGAGGCAATTGATTATTCTGCGGAGCTGGTTGAAAAGGCGAGAGAGCTGACAGGCATCGAGGTACGTCAGCAAAGTTTTTATGAGCTGAATGAAGTAGCTAAGTATGATGGGATTTGGGCTTGTGCTTCTCTTTTGCACTGTGAAAGAGATCGCCTGACTGAAGTGCTGGCGCGCATATTTAAAGCATTAAAGCCAAATGGTGTGTGTTATATGTCTTTTAAATATGGCGATTCAGACCGTGAGAAAGAAGGGCGCAGCTTTACTGACTTGAATGAGCAGCAAGCTTACGACTTACTCAAACAAATAGATCAGGCTTTACTGTTACAGCAATGGATTACTGTAGATAAACGTCCAGACCGTACAGAAGAATGGCTGAATATTCTGATTAGAAAAGTGCAGGCTTAGATATGTTATTCAGTATAGCTGAAATACCAACTCCTCAAGAACAGCTGAAATTCTTAAAACATATTCAGCAGATTTTGCAGTCAGGGGCGTTTACTTCGACATATAAGTTTGCTTTGCTGATGAGTATCACGCGTCTGGCGATTGAACAGGGTCAAGATACCGGTGCTGCCTTGCATTTGGACTATCAGGATATTGCGGAAAAGTTTATTGACCTGTACTGGAAACAGTCACTGCCGTTTCAGTTTAACCAGTATGAGCCTTTTACTATTCATCAAAGCACTGGTAAGCAGGCAAAGATCATCAGTGAAATTCAGAATGCACAGCAACAATTCAAAACGCTGGCTGCGTTAAGAAAAGACCAGTTTCACTGGAATCAGCTTAGAAAAGTGGTTGCAGCGACCGTCAAGCAAATGCCGGTGGTGTATTTGCAGAATCTGAATGGTCAAACCGTAGAGTTTCTCTATCATCTGCAGGATTGCAAACAGTCCCTCAAGCTTTTACCCAAAGTGATGTATTGTTTGAGACAATTCAGTGAAATTATTGAAGAGCTGTGCCAGAAGCGCTGGATTGATTTTGTTCGGCTAAACAAGCAGAACCTGCTGGTACTGGATGGTTTGCCTGACCTAGATGAATTCATGTTTGCTCCAAGTCGTAATCAATTGGGGCAGGTCGCGGACTTCTTAATCGACTTACAGCAATGCCAGTGTTTTTACTGTGGCAAAAGCCTGAAAAACTCAAAATATGCCGTGGATCATTTTATTCCATGGTCTTTATATCCTGCCGATACCGGGCATAACTTTGTTCTGGCGGACGACAAATGTAATTCACAGAAAAGCAATTATTTGGCATCCGGGCAATTCTTGGAGCAATGGATGGAACGTAATCATCTGCATGATCAGGCGATTAGTCGGGAGATTTCGCAACTCGGTTTTTTGACCGATCTGCAGCGTTCACATCGGGTTGCAGACTGGGCCTATCAGCAGGCGATTGAGCATGAGTATTTAGTTTGGTTGGGGGGCAAAGATAAACAGATATTGGCTCATCCTATATCTGGTGTCTTTTGAGACCGTTATTCTTTGCAGAGATTCTGTTATCCAAAGACCAATATTTTCAAGAACAAATTGAATATTCAGCAAGATAGTATTCTATAGACAGCTGAATTAGAGCTTTCAGCCCTTACAGACTTTTAACTGGAGGCCTTCATTCTCACAATATGCTGCTACAAAATTTAGAATATTCACCTGTTTGGAGCTTGAATTGACAGATCACTTGGCTTGAGTACGACAATTTATGTCCTTTTCCATCTTTTTACTGCTGCATGATTTAGAATTTTAGGTAAAATCATTTGATTAATGATTCACTTAATTGGATTTCTATAACAATGACCCAGGTGCAACTGCAACAATTACAAAAACAACTTTGGAATATTGCCAATACTTTGCGTGGCACCATGGGCGCCGATGAATTCCGTGATTACATTCTGGGTTTTATTTTCTTTAAATATTTATCGGAAAAGTCGGTGAACTTTGCCAATGAATTGCTCGATGGCGAAGACCTCAGCTTTTTAGAATTAGATGAAAATAATCCTGAGCATGTGCCATACATCGAAGAAATTAAAAAGAATGCCATTGCCGAAGTCGGTTATGCGCTCACACCAAATCAGCTATTCCATACCTTAGCCGAGCGTGGTCGTCAGGGCGAATTCATTTTGGATGATTTAACTGCAACCTTAAAATCAATTGAACAAAGCACTTTAGGCACCGACTCTGCCGATGACTTTGCCAACCTGTTTGAAGATTTGGATCTAAACTCGACCAAGCTTGGCAATAATGCCAGTGACCGTAATGCACTGGTGGCGAAAGTCCTGAGTCATTTAGATGATATTGATTTTGATATTTCCAATACCGAAGCCGATGTACTGGGCGATGCTTACGAGTACCTGATTGGTGAGTTTGCCTCAGGCGCGGGCAAAAAAGCGGGGGAATTCTATACCCCGCAAACGGTATCAACTTTACTGGCGAAGATTGTCACCCAAGGCAAAGACCGTTTACGTTCAGTCTATGACCCGACCTGCGGTTCAGGTTCGTTGTTGCTACGGGTAAAACGTGAAGTTAAAGATGTCGATATGATTTACGGTCAGGAAATGAACCGTACCACCTACAACTTGGCACGCATGAACATGATTCTGCATGATGTGCATTTTGCCAAGTTCGACATCAAGCAGGAAAACACCTTAACCCGTCCGCAGCATTTAGATAAAAAGTTTGATGCGGTGGTGGCGAATCCGCCATTTTCTGCCAACTGGTCTGCCGATCCGTTATTTTTACAAGATGAGCGTTTTGCTGCGTATGGCAAACTGGCGCCAAGTTCTAAAGCCGATATGGCATTTGTACAGCACATGCTGTATCAACTGGATGACAACGGCACCATGGCGGTGGTGTTACCGCATGGCGTCTTGTTCCGTGGTTCGAGTGAGGGCGTGATTCGTCAGTATTTGATTGAACAGATGAACGTGGTGGATGCCATCATAGGACTACCCGCCAATATTTTCTATGGCACGTCTATTCCGACCTGTATTTTGGTGTTGAAGAAAAACCGTGAGCAGAGCGGCAATATTCTGTTTATTGATGCCAGCAATGATTTTGAAAAGCAGAAGAACCAAAACAAGTTATTGCCTGAGCATTTGGATAAGATTGTTGCGGCATTTGAAAAGCGTGAAAATATTGAAAAATATGCGCATGTCGCGACCTTGCAAGAAGTCAAAGATAACGATTACAACCTGAATATTCCGCGTTATGTGGATACCTTTGAGGTGGAAGCCGAAATTGATTTAGATGCGATTGCAAAACAGCTTCAAGCTTTGGAACACGACAGCCAAAAGACCGATGCCATCATTGCGGATTTTTGCAAAGAGCTAGGTATTGTTTCACCGTTTGCGGAGGTGAAATAATGGCTACGCCAAAGTTAAGATTTAAAGAGTTTGATGGGGATTGGTCTGAATCAAAATTAAAAGATTGTATAGATTCAATTGATTCAGGTTGGAGTCCTCAATGCGAAAGTTATCCTGCTGATGAGAATGAGTGGGCTGTTTTAAAAACCACATCAGTAGATTGGGATGGCTTTAAGGCTAATTTTAATAAAAAACTTCCATCTAATTTAGAAGCTAGATTTGAGATTGAGGTAAAGCCTAACGATATTTTGGTTACTCGAGCTGGCCCAACTGAACGTGTAGGTGTAGTGGCAGTCGTTCCACATAATGTACGCTCGAAATTAATGATTTCCGATAAGTTAATTAGATTGAAAGCAAATAATGAGAATAATCCTGAATTTTTAGGAATTAGCCTGTCATCTGTAAAATGTCAAAATCAGCTTCAATCTAAAACTTCAGGATTAGCAAAATCGCAGACAAATATTTCTCAGAAAATTTTATGTGATGTAAGTTTGATGACTCCTGCAAAAGCAGAACAAACCAAAATCGCTTCTTTTCTATCGAACGTGGATGAAAAGATTAGCCAACTCACGCAAAAACATCAGCTACTGAGCCAATACAAACAAGGCATGATGCAAAAGTTGTTTAGCCAGCAGATTCGTTTTAAAGCGGGTGATGGCAGTGAGTTTGGGGAGTGGGAGGAAAAGGAACTCAAAGAGGTAGCTGAAATTAATCCTAAAGCTAAAAAATTACCTGCGAACTTTATTTATATTGATTTAGAAAGTGTTGAAAAAGGACAACTATTACTTCAAAAAAATATTGAGCTTCAGGATGCACCAAGTAGAGCACAAAGATTATTAGCTAAAGGAGATGTACTCTTTCAGATGGTTCGTCCTTATCAGCAGAATAACTATTACTTCAACTTAAGTGGTGAGTATGTTGCCTCAACAGGCTATGCTCAAATCCGTACAAAATTGGATTCTAAATTTATCTACTATGCTTTACATGAAAAGACATTCTTAGATGAAGTTATGAACCGTTGTACGGGCACAAGCTACCCTGCGATTAATAGTTCAGATTTATCTTCAATAGAAATATTTGTTCCCTGCCTAGAAGAACAAACCAAAATCGCTAATTTCTTATCTGCCATCGACCAAAAAATTGAAGTGGTGGCACAGCAAATTGAACAAGCGAAAACTTGGAAAAAAGGCTTGTTGCAGCAGATGTTTGTGTAGGGGGGCTTATGAAAAATTATAGAATTTACTGTGATGAAAGTTGCCACCTTGAACATGATAATCACCAAGTCATGGTTATTGGTTGCATTAAACTTGCTGATGATCATAACCATGAGCTTCGGCAAAAGTTTAAAGAGATTCAACTTAAACATAAGTCCCCTACTGAGCTAAAATGGAATACAGTTTCTAGCTCACGTTTTGCGATGTATAAAGAGCTGATAGATGCTTTCTTTGAAACAGGTCTTATCTCTTTTCGTTGTGTGGTAGTAAAAAATAAAAATGATCTAAATCATGATGAATTTAATAATGGCTCTCACGACAATTTCTACTATAAATTGGTTTATCAGTTACTCAATAACAAATGGGTGATGGGGCAAGAGCATCAGTATCATGTTTTTTTAGATATTAAAGATACACGTGGACGTGAGCGACTTGCAAAAATTAATCAGGTTTTTGGAAATCAATATTACAACAACTCACCATTTATGAGCTTTCAACATCTGCATTCACAGGATGCCTTTTGGATTCAGTGGGCTGATTTTCTGATTGGTGCTATTGGTTATAAATCACGAGGAGAGCATTTAAAGGAGCGTGCATCACCTGTTAAAAAAGAAATTATTAATTATCTCGAGCAAAGGTCAGGTTATCTGTTGGATGAAGGTACTCCACCATTTGAATCTAAATTTAATATTTTCAATTTTAGAGTGAAGTCGAGAAAATTAGGTGGTGTTGGTAATGCCTGAACTAACACATTTAGCTGATTTAATTGCAAATTTGGATGATCAAGGTTTAATTCAAGATCAACTTGATCAAATTTATTCTGTTTTTCGTCAGCACTTTGAAATAGATGGTGTTTTGGTGGATGGTTCTCGCTTAAAAATTTATTTGAAGAAATCTAACATTTCACAGTTTAGAAACAAACCAGAAACCTTTGTTCATATTGTTACTCGGGATGCTAAGGGCAGTGGATACAGATCTTTTGATAAAGCGAGAGCAAATAAAATTCACTGGATTAAACCTATACTAGTAAATTGTATAGATTCACGTATTCATGTTTTTGACCGTTCACACGATAAAACTGGTAAACCACAACGATATTTTTGGTTTAAAAATAAAGACTTTGTTGTTATTTTGAGGAATTATCATCAAGATAATTTTTTAGTGACGGCATTTTGTGTAGATCCAATGACAGCGCGTAAGTATCAGAAATGGCATCAGCAAGGGGCATGTAATAAAAAACCCCACATCATGTGTGGGGCACGCAGCTTAGGCACTGCGACTGAATAGCATATAACTATTGCCATGTCCTTCACTCTTTGAGTGATGACGGAAGCATTGTACATTGGAAAAAATTAAAAGCAATATGGTCGATTTGTAACGAATCTGAAACTTTGAAATTTTTTTCATGAGAAATAACATTGGTTATTTATAATTATAGATCAAATTTGTGGAATAAATAATGACAGTACAAAGCGAATATCAACTTGAAAATGAATTGATTGCACAACTGCAAGGGTTGGGTTATTCAACCGTCATGATTAAAGATGAAAGCCAACTACTGTCTAATCTCAAAACACAAATCGAACGTGCCAACGGTCTTGTACCACTGTCAGAAACTGAATGGAAGCAGGTCATCAGTTTTTTAAACACAGGCACAGTGTTTGAGCGAGCCAAGAATCTGCGTGATCTGTTCCCAGTCAAATTTGATGACGGCAGCAGCAAACACATCTTTTTTCTCTCGGATGACCCAAGCAAGAACATCTATCAGGTGACCAATCAAATCACCATCGATCACCGCGACTATAATGGTCGTACCAGCCGTTTTGATGTGACTTTACTGGTCAATGGTTTGCCTTTGGTACAGATCGAGCTGAAAAAACGCGGCATGGAAATCGCCGAAGCCTTTAATCAAACCCAACGCTATATTCGTGAAGCCTATTGGGCAGGGCAAGGATTATTTGGTTTTATTCAGCTTTTTGTGATTAGTAACGGTGCCAATACTCGTTATTACTCCAACGGCACCACAGGCATCGAGTTTGCCTTTCCATGGGCCGATGTCAGCAACAAACACATCAATGAAATTGTCGACTTTGCCGAAGCTTTTTTCAATCAGCAGCATCTGACCCAAATTCTGACCCAGTACATGGTGCTGCTAGAAACCACCAAAAGCCTGATGGTGCTGCGTCCCTATCAGATTTATGCAGTACAGAAAATTGTGGAGCATGTGCAAAACTCCGATCAGAACGGCTATATCTGGCACACTACAGGTTCAGGCAAGACCCTGACTTCATTTAAAGCCAGTCAAATCATCATGCAAATGCCTGATGTGGAAAAAGTCCTGTTTGTGGTGGATCGTAACGACCTCGACACGCAAACCTCACGCGAATTTAATGCTTTTAAAGCCGACAGCGTCGACAGCACCGATAACACATCGACCTTGGTAAAACAGCTCGATCAACGTCATGACAAACTGATTGTGACCACCATCCAAAAGCTCAATCGGGCCATCAGTACCGAACGTTATTTAGAATCGATTGATTATCTTAAAAATAAAAAAGTGGTCTTTATTTTTGATGAATGTCATCGCAGTCAATTTGGTGAGACCCATCAGAACATCAAAAAATTCTTCAGCAATGCACAAATGTTTGGTTTTACCGGTACGCCTATTTTTGAAAAGAACAGCCAAAGCAAAGCAGGTTTAAAGCTCACCACAGATTACCTGTTTAATGAGTGTTTGCATAAATACGTGATTGTTGACGCCATCCGCGACCGTAACGTCTTGCAGTTCCAGATTGATTATCGGGGTAAATACACCGCCAAAGGCATGGAGACGAATGAAAGTTATGAGGAAGATGTAGAAGGCATCGATACAAAAGAACTGTATGACAACCCGCAACGCCTAGAAATGATTGCCCGCTACATTGTCAATATTCACGATACCAAAACCCGTAATCGTGAATTTACCGCGATGTTCTGTGTTAGTTCGGTCGAAACACTGACCCAATATTACGACCTCTTTGAAAAGGTGCAGGCTGAAAAGCAAATTGAAGATGAAGCACAAGGTCGGATATTTAAACCGTTGACCATTGCCACCATCTTTTCCTATGCGGCAAATGAGGCTGTACCGACTGATGACTTAACTGGCTTGATTCATGAAGAAGCCGCAGATATTCCAAGTCAGGTCAACTCATCCAGTCGGGATAAGCTGGATCGTTACATTGCCAATTACAACCGACAGTTCAAAACTAACTACAATTCAGGTGATCAATTTTATGCGTACTACCGCGACATTGCACAGCGCGTAAAAAACAGACAGATTGATATTCTAATCGTGGTCAATATGTTCCTCACGGGCTTTGACTCTAAGCCGTTAAATACCTTGTATGTCGATAAAAACCTAAAATATCATGGCTTGATTCAAGCATTCTCACGCACCAACCGTGTCTATAACGATAAAAAACCATTTGGCAATATCATCTGTTTCCGCAATCTGAAACGCGCTACAGATGAAGCGCTGGCGCTATTTTCCAATAAAGAAACGACCAAGATTGTACTTGTTCCCAGCTATGCGGAAATCGAACAGGATTACCAAGCGGCGGTGAGCAAATTGTTTGCCTTGACGCCCAATTACCAATCAGTCGATGACCTTGTCACAGAAGAGCAGCAACTCGAATTTATTAAAGCCTTTCGTGAAGTGATGCGCTACAACGCGCAATTACAAACTTTTATTGAGTACGATCAAGACCAAACACAACTCGATAAGCAGCACTTTGCGAATTTCGCCTCTAAGTATGCTGACTTATGCCGTGCCGTTAGAAAGACCACTAAGAAAGAAAAAGTGTCGGTATTGGATGATGTCGATTTTCAGCTGGATTTACTGCACAGTGACCGTATCAATGTTGGCTATATTATCAATCTACTACAGCTCGTAATCGATACAGACTCAGAGGACAAGCGTCAGAAGTACCAAGCGCAAATTTATGATCTAATCAGTAGTGATATTAGCTTGCACGATAAGCAAGACCTCATTCAAAAATTCATTGAAGAAAACATACCGAAGATGATCAATGGACAGAGTGTTCAAACGGCTTTTGCTGCATTTTGGGATGCAGAAAAAGAACAAGCCTACCAGCATCTTTGTAAAGAAGAAAACCTGAAACCAGAAGCGATGAAAACGGTTTTAGATAACTATGAATTCACGAAGCGTTTACCACGGAAGGAAGAACTAAAAGACTTACCAAACTATAAGGTTAAGCTGTTTGAGCGGGAGAACGTGTTTAGCAATTTGCTGGTCAAGACCCAGAAACTGATTGAAAAGTTTTATGTGGGGTTTTAAATTGTCAAAGAAGTAAAGCACCTTAATGGTGCTTTACTTTAAAATCAATCGAATAAGAAATTTCGTAGATCAGCTTCATTTCTCAATATTTTAGATTCCTCTACTCCATGAGCACGAGCCAATGCAATACTGGACTCTACGATTGAAATATTAGTATTTAAGTGCTTTGTTGCACAAAGATTTCATAACTATATGATTTTAAAAGTTCTGATTGTTTTTTGATTCAAAATTAAATCTATTTAAATCAGATGCTTACATATTTATGCAACAAAGCCGTTCAAACTTAATAGGATATTGATTGTGGAAACTGAGAGTTATCTGCTGGGTTAGATGTTCTGAATCTTTAGAAAGAAAGCCAATTATCTCGGAAGATAATTGGCTTGAGCAAAGAGTTTGGCTATCCGCTTATTCGTCGGTCATCCCAATAACACGGCACTACAATCAAATGGTTCTCATGTAACCGAGACCATAATCTTACACCTAAATCCCGCTGCATATTTTGGACTGTGAAATTAGAAACCAACAGGGTAGATTTCATGTTGTCATAACGACTATACAAAACCTTATGTACCATCTCCAGGCGTTTTTCATGCCGGTCATGCAGGCCATATTCATCAATCACTAATAAATCAAAACTGGAGAAATGGTCGATGACTTCTTTCTCAGAGCGTGAAGTATCTGACCAAGTATCCATCATTTTTTGAGCAATTTCTGCACTGGTATAGTAGCGTGCAGATTTTGTACTGTTATGCAGAATGTTGCGAATAATTGATGCACTCAGATGGGTTTTACCTGTACCCGGTGTACCAATCATCAACATGTTCGGGTTGTGGTCAGAAATAATTTGCTGTGCAAATGCCTGACATAGCTTGATGGTATTGTCTTGTGCAGGGCATGCAACTACATAATTCTTGAAGCCACTATCCAGGTAGCGTTTATTGAGCCCTGAATTTTTAATTTTCTGTTGTAGCAATCGCTGTTGCAGTTCATCCTCATAGGCTGCATGTGAGTGATGCACGGTTTCTTTGGCACACAATTTACAGAGCCTGTGACCTGCGATTTCCATCAGGGGTGTATGATGGGTAGGACAGAGTGTTTCCGTTGTTTCTGAGTGAAACTGGAGTGTTTTAAGCATGGTATTCATGACTGATCTCCTAAATCCACTTTGAATTTTCTAAAAAATCCTCATTTTTTTCTTCAAAATTTGAAGATGAAGATGAAGATGAAGATGAAGATGAAGATGAAGATGAAGATGAAGATGAAGGGCATGATTCAAGTATGACTTGAGTAATACTCGAGCTCTTCTCAAGAGCTGCTTGAGCATTTACTTTTTGTTGCTTGGTTGATGCTTGAGCATTACTTGCGGATTTCCCCCAACGTGCTTGAGCTGCATTTTTAGCTTTATCAGATTTCATTTGCTGATTTTGCAATGCCTGGCTTTTTAAACTGGTTAAAAAATTTGAATGAATCTGCTCAGATTCGACTTCAAACAATTCAAGGGCCAACAGCGTATTCAATAAAGTTTTAGCTTTGGTCTGTTGCGATAATTTTGTGATGCTACATACAGTCGCTAGGTCATGAGGAATGGCACCATTTTTCCAGAAATCCATCATTAGCAGCAGTGTTGCACCGATTTGTTCTACAGTCATTCGTGCGAATTTTGCCTGTAAATCGCCAATATAAAGTGGCATCCAAATTGAAATATCTTTATGCATGGGTTTACCTTTTTATAGGTATAAAGGGGCTAAGGTCATCAATTAGATGACCTTATATGTTTGTTTTATGAGTGAGCTAAGCTCATTAACCGAAGGCGAGCCTGTTGGGCCAGGTCGTCGTAATGGGCTTGTCCATCATCCAGCATTCGCTGTAGCCAAAGTCTCAATGCTTGGTGGTCATCGAAGCATTTATTGATTTCCAGCAAAAAGGCCAGATTGTGCAGTTTGGGAATGTGTAACTCATGAATGAGTTCACGCGCGACCATATCTGCTTCTGGGCTAACGACTACACCGCCAAAGAAAGCTTTACTGTTCATGAGCAGGCTCCTCTGTATTTAGTCTTTCCAGCATGGCTTCAAAAGCACTGCCATCACGACGTGTGACGTTTGGAATGTAGCGGCTGTAAACACGGAACAGCATTTCAGTGGTCGAATGACCTAGCTGACGTGCAATCCATTCAGGATTTTCACCCGCAGATAACCAAAGTGTGGCAGCTGTGTGACGTGTCTGATAAGCACGACGAGGCGTTAATCCTAAAAAGCGCAGGATAGGGTGCCATACACGCTTATTAACTAAACGGTAGTCTAGAGGACCGCCATCACGGTTGCAGAAGACGAAGTCCGATTTTCCGTTGTTGAGGCTTTTCTGTTGCAGAAAGGCTTGGTACACTCGGTCATTCATCTGGATCGTGCGGTCAGAACCATACGTTTTGGTTCCACCTAAAACACCATTCACAAGTGCTTCACGGATATGGATTTCACGACGCTGTAAGTCAATGTTTTTCCATTGAAGACCATCAATTTCACTGGTACGCATACCCGTAAAAAAACGGATGGTGTAATACGGTTTAAAGTCATCACGAACCGTTGTAATGATTTGCTGAACTTCTTCAAGAGAGAAAGGGGTGACCTCAATTCGACTCTCTTTTAAGTTGTTTATATTTTTATATGGTGATTCAAAACCATATCGTTCAGCTGCGTCATTGAGTATCATACGTAAAGGCGTCATGATTTGATTGATCCTCGATGCTTTCAGACTTGTTTGATTTTTTCCGTGTGTCACTTTGGCGAGGGAGGCACGGAAGTCAATCAAGTCTGACTTCTTAATTTTCGAAAGAACTTGTTTTCCAAAAGCTGGCTTTAAGTAGTTCTCAATCACTATTAAAACCTTCTGTCGGTAAGACATGCGCCATTCAATTTCTTTCTGTGTAAACCACACTTCAACATAATCATGAAAAAGTGGAACATTACTTTGTACAGCAATTTGCAAACTACGCTTTGCTGTGAACTCTTCGATGCGCTTACTTTTTGGAAAATATTTTCCGTATTCAAACGTACCTAGAGTGATTTCAGCTTCAAGTTGGTCGAGTCGTTTTTTTAAAATACGACGGTTATAAGGGTTATCAACAAGTGTTGTTGTTTCACGACAACGAATGCCCAAATAACGGAAGTCAACAACCAACTTTCCACTGCGGGCTTGTATACTCGCCATTGGTTAACCTCACTTTAAAATTATTGCAGTGCATCCATGCTTAGGCCTGTGAACTTCAGCATTTCAGTTTCAATGCGTTCCCAAACAAAAAGAATTTTGCGTCCACCAAATGGGCGAATGTAGTGAACACCTTCAATGAAAACGCTATCTTTGAGTTGGTTGCGGATAGTACGTGCGTCGTACTGAATTTTTTCAGCCAATTGTTGGGCTGTTAAGTAGGTATATGTCATAATTGTATTCCTGTCATAATTCATTGGATGGAAGTAATTTTTCATCCTTATAGCTAAAATAACCTTAAATTTAATTAAATGCAATTAAATTTTCATGGTATTAGAGGAAATTTTAATGGTTGTTTGTAAGCTGCCTATTTTGTTGGCGGAGCGCAAAATGCGTGTTGCAGATCTAATCCGTGGTACTGGAATTAATAAAACAACATTGCACAAACTTTATAATGGAGATTTAACAAGGATTGATTTGGATACAATTAATCGCATTTGCGACTACTTAGATATACAAGTAGGGGACTTATTTGTTTTTGAAAAAGATATTTAAAATTAATTATATAAAAATCTTTTGGTCACAAATGGTCACATTGAAAAGTATGTGGCCTCAAACCTTATCATGAGTCTCTAAGGAATTTCATTTTTTACTCTTTGATATAAAAGAGTGGTTTTTTTCGTCAAAATTGAGCTAATTCAGTTTTTTTATGTCGTGATTTTTGGTCACAAATGGTCACATCTAAAATTCTATGGACATTGATAATTTACTCATTGGTAAAAAAATAAAAACATGAACCGAGAATTAGAAGCTTTATACCAAGAAAATGAAGGCTAAATTAGATCGTAAATTAAGCTTATTTGACGTCATTTAGTGTTATTTTGATGCCTAAGGACACGTAATGGTCACATCTTGGTCACAAGGTCTAGTTTATTGGAGAGTGGTAGGTAGGTGCTGTGGCAGTTGTGAGTAGAGTAATTTTCTTAAAAACCTAATAAAATCAACAATAAAAAACCCCCATCTTTCGATGAGGGCTTTTTTGAATTTGGAGCGGGAAACGAGACTCGAACTCGCGACCCCAACCTTGGCAAGGTTGT
>JACRYN010000090.1_pt1 | contig 21164 bp, 27 predicted proteins | sample 8023231 | NCBI WGS metagenome assembly JACRYN01 (sample SAMN15756473, study PRJNA655841) | gut metagenome | isolation source: fecal sample D84 from domestic dog with diarrhoea | host: Canis lupus familiaris | place: South Africa: Mmabatho, Mahikeng | collected 2019-09
TATTTGTCAACACGATTGAAGAAGAACAGTCATTGGTGGCTGATCAACTCATTGTAGATCTGAGTGAAACAACCACCACTGGTGCTGCTGTCTATATCAATGGCGACCGTATTACCAATAAATCCGGTGCTGACGGTTGGCTTGCAACGACAGCCACACGGATCACTTTAGGCAAAGCTTATCCTGGTGCGAAAATCCTGATTGTTCAAAATGAACCATTAGGTGCAGCACCCTACCCCTTGGCACAAAAAAATAATCTTTCGGATGTTTTAAATAAGCCTTTAGCACGTCAAAATTTAGGTGTCATGAGTGCAGATGAAGCAAAATTTAATGACTGCCCTCCTGGTACTGTCATCACTTTAGCTTCACAAAATATCCCGACCGGTTATCGATTATTAAAATGTAATGGTGCAGCTTATTCACGTACCGCATACGCAGAACTATTTGCAGCTATCGGCATATATTATGGTGCAGGTGATGGCGTAAATACCTTTAATGTTCCTGATGCACGTGGTGAATTTCCACGCTTTGCTGATGATGGTCGTGGCATTGACGCTGGTCGTGTCGTAGGTAGTAAACAGAATCAACAAGTACTGAAGCATAAACATCACTCTATAGGTGAAAACTATGTCAATTCAATGTGGCATTTTGGACGTTCTGCTAAAAATGGTTATTTAGGTTCGAATGGTGGTTTAGACCGCGACAACTATCTGTATTACACCAGTGATGGTACAGAGTTCGATGGCGATAATCCAAACCCTGCTGGAACTGTCGGCAATGAAAACCGTCCACGCAACATCGCATTACTTGCATGCATTCGTTATTAAGGAATGAAACATGAACCAGATTACCGTGTATCAAACCAATTATTCAGGTCTATTTGTCGGTGAATCGTTGGCAGATGAATCACCGCTTGAACCTGGTGTATTTGCCATCCCTGCAGGTTGTGTCGAGACGGCACCACCTGAAAGTTGGCAAGAAGACCAATGGCCACGTTGGAATGGATTTAAGTGGGAACTGATCCAAAAGCCTGAAGTTCAGCAGGTAGCATCACCTGAAGAAAAATTGGCTGAGTTTTTAGCACAAAATCCCGATGTGCTAAAACTCATCAATCAAACCTGATGTTGTTGTAAAAAGCCTAAATACAACACCATCTCATCGCAATTAAAAAGCCATTTTGTAAGCCTGTGAGCTGTATATAAAACAACAGATCACAGGCTAATTTTATGGCTACAGATTCACAATTCCATGGAGTCCGAGTACTCGAACTCAATGATGGCAACCGACCAATTCGAACAGTATCCACTTCTGTTATTGGGCTGGTCGCAACTGCAGCAGATGCAGATCCCATCCTATTTCCACTCAACACAGCAGTTCTACTGACCAACGTTCAAGCATCGATTGAAAAAGCAGGAACATCAGGCACTTTAGCTCGTAGTTTGCAAGCCATTGCAGATCAGACCAATGCGATTACCGTTGTGGTTCGGGTAGAAGAAAAAGAAGATGCAGCAGCGCAAACCACAGCAGTCATTGGTGGTCAGGTCGACGGCAAATACACGGGCATGAAAGCCTTGCTTGCAGCAGAACAAAATCTCGCAGTCAAGCCACGTATTTTAGGTGCACCAGGACTCGACACCGCACCAGTGGTCGCAGCATTTGGCAGTATTGCTGAAAAGCTTCGTGCATTTGTATATGTCTCAGCGCATGGCTGTGCAACAAAAGAAGATGCAGTCGCTTACCGTGATGCTATTGGTTCTCGTGAAACCATGGTAATTTGGCCAGACTTTCTTGGCTGGGATACCGTAGCGTCTGAAACCACGACATTTGAAGCCACTGCCCGAGCACTCGGTTTACGAGCAAAAATTGATAACGAAGTCGGCTGGCATAAAACTTTGTCAAACGTACCTGTCAATGGTGTTACAGGCATTTCAAAAGATGTCTTCTGGCAACTGCAAAGCATGGACACAGACGCTGGTTATCTCAACTTAAACGAAGTGACCACACTTATTCAGCGTGACGGCTTCCGTTTCTGGGGTTCACGTACCTGTTCAGCAGATCCACTCTTTGCCTTTGAAAACTACACACGTACCGCACAAGTCATTGCTGACACCATGGCTGAAGGGCACATGTGGGCAGTCGATAAACCACTGCACCCAAGTTTGGCACGTGACATCGTCGAAGGGATCAATGCCAAATTCCGCAGCTTAGCCAATGCAGGCTACATCATCGACGCCACATGCTGGTTCGATCCAAATGCAAACAGCAAAGAAAGCCTTAAAAATGGTCAGCTGATTTTGGACTATGACTACACACCAGTACCGCCACTTGAAGACTTAACTTTACGTCAACGCATTACAGACAAGTACTTGGCTGACTTTGCGTCACGTATGACTGCATAAGGAATAAAAGCACATGGCTTTACCTAAAAAATTAAAACTCATGGACCTGTTCAACAACGGTACTTCATATCTTGGACAAACAGGCGAAGTGACCATTCCAAAACTGGTTCGCAAGTTAGAAGACTGGCGTGGCGGTGGTATGAACGGCAACGTCAAAGTCGACTTGGGTCTAGGTGATGACACCACAGAGTTCAACTGGAAGCTGGGCGGTATCGATCAACTGATTCTTGAGCAATGGGGCGCACAAACAGTGGATGCCCACATGCTGCGTTTTGCAGGTTCATACCAGCGTGATGACACTGGTGAAACATCTGCAGTCGAAATTGTGGTTCGTGGTCGTCATGAAGAAATCGACTTTGGTAATCAAAAGCAGGGCGATGACACCGAAACCTCGGTAAAAACAATCTGGTCATATTACAAACTGACTATCGACGGCAAAGTCATTGTTGAAATTGACATTCCGAACATGATTGAAATCGTCAACGGTGTCGACCTTATGGCAAAACACCGTGCAAACATTGGCCACTAATTTTCCTACCCTTCTGCAGTTCCGTACTGCAGAAGGTTTTTTTATTTAAAACTTTTTAAGGAACAACACATGTCAACGTTAGAACAAACACCAGAGCAAATTGAAAATTTAAAACTCATCAGCGCAGATCCAAACATTCAAGTGGTGGATCTCGATGAACCCATCAAAATTGGTGAAACCACGTATAGCCAAATCGAAGTACGCAAACCAAGTGTGCCTGCACTGCGTAAAATCCGTATTGCAGAAATCTTAAATGGGGACATTAACTCTATTTGCACTATCTTACCGCTATGTACTACACCAACCTTGTCACAACAAATGTTGAACAGCGGTCTAGTTGAACCAGCAGATCTTGTCCAATTGGGTGCAGCGGTAATCTATTTTTTGCAACCGAAATCAGTTCGTGCAGAACTGTCACTCCAACAGTAGAAGATGCAATGGCCAACATTGCGGTGGTCTTCCACTGGTCACCGCAAGCCTTTGAAGACATGTCACTTACAGAACTGATGCAATGGCATCAAAAAGCCATTGAACGAAATGGATCCGATGCCGAATGAAAGCATTAAAACTTGAAGTTATTTTTGGGGCTAAAAACAAATTAAGCCCAGCTTTAAAGCTCATTGTTGGCAGCAGTAATGCTGCCAGCAAAGCCTTAAAAAAAACCAATGACCAGCTAAAAGACTTAGAGCGTCAGCAGTCTAAAATCGCAACCTTTAGAAAGCTGAAAGAAGATGTCAAACAGGCCACAGCCGAACTCGACAAAACCAATCGTAAAATTGCATCTTTCAAACAGCAGCTTGCTGTCAATCCCAATGCCAAACTTTCTGCAGAACTGAAAAAAGCCGAAGCAGAAACTCGTCGCCTAAATAAAGTCGTCACAGAGGGCAAGCCTAAGCTCATGGCATTACGTCAAGAGCTGAATCAGGCAGGTTTAAAATCGACTAATTTGGCTCAGCATCAGGAAAAACTGAAAAACCAAATTCACGGTACCAACACCGAAATCGACAAACAAAAAAAATACCTGCAGAACTTAAATCGGGTACAGCAAAGCACACAAAAAATGGCAGGGCATGTGCGTAATGCAGGTATGTATGGAGCAGGTGCAGCAGCCACTGGTGTTACGGCCATGTACCAATTACGCAAGCCAATCAACGAAACCAAGCATGTCGATTTAGAAGAAAACCGCATTGCATCATTAGGTTTAGGCAAAAAAGCCACTGAAGAAGCCATCCAATATGCCAAAGCCATGAAAACCTTTGGTACATCCACACTCGATAACTTACAGCTGGTTCGTGACGGTGTAACCGCTTTTGCCGATGTGCATCATGCACAAATGGTCGCTCCAACTTTGGCTAAAATGAAGTTTTCCAATCAAGCAATGTATGGTGATGATGGCGCAGAAAATGAAAAAAAATTCATGGACATGCTCAAAGTCATTGAAATGCGTAATGGCTTAAAAAGTGAAAAAGCATTCATGGAACAAGCCAATATTATCCAGCAAGTCATTACCGCCACAGGTGGACGTGTCCAAGCTGAAGAATGGCTCAATGTGATCAAGACAGGTGGTATTGCAGCCAAAGGCATTGAAAACCAAGCATTCTATTACAAACTTGAACCTTTAGTTCAGGAAATGGGCGGTTTCCGTGTCGGTACCGCCATGATGTCAGCTTACCAAAACGTCTATCAAGGTCGAACCACCAAACGTGCAGCCAATAATCTGCAAAACTTGGGTTTAATTGAAGATCCAAGCAAGGTTAAACACGACAAGTCTGGACAGATTTCATTCCTTGATGTTGGCGCGATTAAAGGGGCAGAACTGTTTAAAAAAGACCAATTTGCATGGATGGAACAAGTTTTAGTTCCCCAATTAAATAAAAAAGGCATTACCAAAGAAGGCGACATTATTGACGCCATGGGCAGTATTTTTACCAACCGTACTGCATCAAACTTATTTGCTCAAATGTATATGCAGCGTGAGCAGATCCATAAGAACGCAAAACTGAATGCTGGTGCAGACAACATCGACCAGTTAAACAGTAAAGCCATGGGAACCACCACAGGTAAAGAAATCGAAGCCAAAGCCAATTTACACGATGCTTATCTTAAATTTGGTACAACCATTCTTCCGATCTATACCAAAGCCATTGAAACCGCGACAGGGGCTTTACAAAGTTTTAATGGCTGGATGGAACGCAACCCAACCTTGGCCAAAATCTTAGGTGTTGGTCTTTTAGGTATTGCAGCCAGCTTAGTGGCAATTGGTGGCACATTGGCCGTCTTTTCACCGCTTATCCTTGGCATGCTCAGCCTAAGGCTGGTCATGGCTTCAGCATCGGCTGGCGGAACTGGGTTAATGCGCGTATTTAGCGTTTTACCTACAGTAATGAATATTTTTAAAACGTCTTTATTTATGGTAGGGCGAACATTCTTATGGTTAGGGCGTGCATTGCTTATGAATCCGATCGGTTTGGCAATTACTGCAATCGGGACAGCAGCATATTTGATTTATAAAAACTGGGAACCAATCAAAGGGTTTTTTTCTGAAATTTGGTCTGCCGTAAAAAATGCTTTTAATACTGGCATCACATTTGTCAAAAATATTATTAAAAGTATAGATGCAACATTTGCATCGAATCCAATTCTTAACCTACTTTTACCAATGATTGGTATCCCAAGAACGATTATTGCGAACTGGTCTAGTATCAGCGAATTTTTCAGTTCTTTATGGGCAGGAATTAAAGAAGGAGTACTTAGTACATGGACTTCAATTGTTACGTTCTTTGCCCCGATTGGTACATGGTTTGCCCAAAAGTGGGAATCAGCTAAAGAAGCTACTAGTAATGCATGGAATAGCATTAAGGCAACTGTCGCAGGTGCATGGAATAGCTTGGTAACAGGGATTCAAACCAATCCAATCCTGTTAAGGATTATAGATGGTTGGAACAAAATATTTACTTATCTTGGTAGCTTAAAAGACCGCATGATGAATATTGGAAGCAATATCATTCAAGGATTGGTTGAAGGAATTAAGTCGGGTTTTGAAAAGTTGAAAAGTATATGGACAGCTATTAATTCATATATGCCAGATTTCATGCGTAAAAGAATGGACATTCATAGTCCATCACGTGTCATGGCAGGTTTGGGGGGCCACATTATGGGCGGTTTACGTCTTGGTTTACAGCAAGGCTTCCCAGAGCTTAAAACCAAGTTTGCAGACGTCCTTGGCATTTTTAATCCAAACGTCTCTGGTTTAATACAAAAGATTAATGTCGCACCAGCGTTATCCAAAATTAGAAATACCCATGCATTGCCATCAGGCAGCAATCGTGGCGATATCGTGATTCAAGGTGACACCATTACCATGCATATTCACACGCAACCGGGTCAATCCGTACAGCAAATTGCCCAAGTCGTGAATCAAATGTTAAGTCAACGTGAACATCAAAAGCTGGCACGTGCTCGTAACAGCTTTATGGACAACGAATAAGGAAAATACACAATGATGATGATCTTAGGCATGTTTGTATTTTCAATACCCACAGCCACGTATCAAAGTTTACAACGCAGTACCAGCTGGCGACACGCCAGCAATTCACGTTATGGTGCTGCACCAGCGTATCAATATACTGGACCAGGAGAAGACACCATCAGTCTGGACGGATCTATTGTCCCAGAGTTCGGTTCACAGCTCTCCTTAACGGCATTACGTCTTATGGGCAACACAGGCAAATCCTTTCCACTCATTGCTGGCAATGGCAAAGTCTATGGCTTATGGAAAATCGACTCAATTGATGAAACACAGACCTATTTTTATAAAAATGGTCAGCCACGCATGGTCGAATTCAGCCTAAAAATCAGTAAAACACAATCTGCAGGTTCACTTATTACTGGTGTACTAGGTGCAGTTGCTGGGAGTATTTTCTAGTGGGCATTCTTTCAACGGTTGGAAACATGATTGGTGATGTCCTAGACAGCACCTCTCCACACGCCATTTATAAACTTGAGGTCGATGGTACCGTCATCAACAACGAAGCGATCAATCGCTTCATGAGTATGACTATCACTGACAATCGCGGTTTAGAATCCGACACTATTGAGATTCAGCTGTCAGATCATGACGGTAAACTGCAAATCCCACCCAAAGGGGCGGTCATTCAAGCATGGATTGGCTGGAGCAATGAAGGTCTAGTCTATAAAGGCAAATACACGGTCAAAGAGGTCGAACATGCGGGTGCTCCCGATGTTTTAACGCTTCGGGCATCCAGTGCAGACCTTAAATCTTCACTCAAACAAAAAAAAGAACGCAGCTTTCATAACATCACGCTGCAGGACGTTGTTCAAGCCATTGCCCATGCCCATGAACTTGAATATTCCGTGCAAGCAGAATTGGCACAGCATAAAATCGTACAATTGGTACAGAACGAATCAGATGCCAATCTGCTGACACGCCTTGCCGATGAACACGATGCCATTGCCACTGTAAAAAATGGCATTTTGCTATTCACTGCCAAAGGTACCAGCCAAACCATTTCTGGCCAAACTTTACCGACTTATCTCATTACCCGAGACCAAGGGGACAACCATCTCTATAGTTCAAATGATGGCGGTGAAGAAATCTCGGCAGTCCGTGCATGGTATTACGACACAGAACAAGCCAAGAAACTTGAAGTCGTGTATGGCGATGCCAGCAACCAAAACATTAAAGAACTTCGGCATATACACCAGGACAAACAGTCAGCCACTTTGGCTGCAAAAGCCAAGCTCCTCGATCTCAAGCGTACCGCCATAAAACTGAACTATACCTTTGCTAAGGGCAAGCCCGATATCATTCCAGAAATGACCTATTTATTTGAGGGCTTAAAGGAACAAATCGACGATATTTATTGGCTAGGCACTCGTATCATCCATACTTTAGATGCGGATGGTGGCTATACCTCTGGTATAGAGCTTGAAGTGTTTTGTCCAGATGCAGACGATGTCGCAGAACTTTTTGAAGACCAATTTGAATCTGAAAAAGACAAAAAGTGGACAGGGGTAGTGGTCTATTACCAATCAGGGGATAAAGCTGTACCGTTAACCAAAGGCGATCAGTCCAATCCCAAGCATTTCACATATTTATACGTCAGCAAAGAAGCAGCTCAGGCAAGGCTCGACCGTGAATACTCGTTGCTCGATGTAGAAACAGGCAAGTTTTCTGCACACAATGAATTAGAGATCAAACCGTATACCGGGTTAAAAACACAATACACGGCAGACAAAGGAAAAACACGCCAGTGGTTGACCAAAGGCGATCAATCCAATCCCAAAATTATCAACCATGTCTATAAATCTAAATTGGCAGCTGAGAAAGCACTAAGCCGTGAAATGCCACGACTTAATGCGAAAAAAGATATGATTCAACAAGTCAAAGATGCTGACTAAATATTGTAAATAAATAACAAATATTTATTCCAAATGTTTACAATGGGTAAATATTTGTTCTTTTGGGTGTTTTATGGGAAGAAAAGCAAGTTATCAATGCCCTCATTGCAAGTCAGGAATGATTGCTCGAAGTAGTCGAGAAGTTCATGCGCTATTACGCGATATCTTTTTGCAATGTAGCAATTACCAGTGTGGTTTCTCTGCAGGCGGCATATTAGAAATCACGCATGAAATATCACCAAGTGCTCGTCCAAACCTAGACATTCAATTACAAACCATAAAAGAACTGACAGCTCGTAAAGCAGCCAATGACGAAGTTAATGATAATTAAAAAAAATCCCTCTTAGTGAGGGATTTAATTTTTATGTACTCTTTCACCTAAGTAATAAAGACTTAAAAAAGTCATCATTATTAACTGTACAAGTGAAAAAATAACAACTAAACAAGAAAAAAAGTAAGTTAAATAAACTACATATAATGAAGAAACTTTAATATCTAAACTATACGAAAATCTGATAATTAATAAAAAACAAAATAATAGAATGCTGATGAATGTTAGATAAGAAAATAATCTTGCTAAGAATCTTCTTCTATTCATTTCAATCCAAAAAACTTTATATGGATTGTATTCAACATATTTCTCTTTAGGTGGATCACCAGCCATTGGTTGATCCATAGTCGTACTATTAATAGTTGATATCGCAGCTAATGCAGCGATATAAAAACCTGGCATCGTTTGTAAAAAACAAATTAAATAATATGTCAGATCATTTATAAAAATATTGGATTTATCAGTGCCAATTTTAAACCATAAAAAGGTCATAATCACACTGATTAAAAATGCAATTAATAAAGGAATAATAAAATCAAACCGAGTTTTATTAATTATTCCATTATCCCATCTTATACTAAGATAGTTTAAAGGCTTAAAGATTAATTCAAGCATAACTACCTCCTTAATTATAGGTAGGACATTTATATCTTAGCTAACATTCTATCACATAGGGCGATATTGGTTCGAGCAGGGCTTTCTCCATTTTCATCCTCTTGCGACATTGGTTGTCGCAACTCTTCAGGGAAATACTCTTTTTTTACTAATCGAAAAACTTCATCATCAGCATCATATTCCGCAGTACGAGGGCTTCCATTTTCATCTTTAAAATTAATTGTAAAAACTGAGCCTTGCATGTCTGGCTGACCTTTTCTAAACAAGGCAAAAGTACCAATTACATCAGCAGCTTTATCAAAGAATGATGTGGAAGTAGGACTAATGATTTGAGTATCTACTTTCATTGAAACTTTAATCTTATCCTGACTAAAGTGCCCAGTAGCATCAAAATTTGTACTATTTTGGGCTTGTTTATAAAAATCTACGTGCTGAATTTTTCCATCTTCGAAAGCTTTAATAATACTTGGGTCAACTTCTGCCTTAATTTCTAATTTTGGCTTATAGGCTAATGGTTTAGGTTGTCCTGCTTTAGGTGCTTTTTGATAGCGTTCGACTGGATCATCACCAATAAAATAGTTAGCAAAACCACCATGTTTTCTAGCATGGCTAAGGAAATAGTTCAGAGTATCAACAAGTTTTTTTATTGTGATACCTCGTTCATATTCTAAGGCAACCTTAGCTATAGCTGGATTGGCAGAATCTACTTGTATAGCAACATTGACTCTTTTATCTGCTCCTTCATTTTTATTTCTTTTCAAAGGTCGTGTTTTATTAGTTTCTAAGTTACGTGCAACCTGATATTCAGCTTCGGCATCAGCAATAATAAATACAAATTTAACTGCATTAAGATCATCATCAAAATGAACATCTGAAATTAATCCGCAAAATCTATCATTCAAAAAGTTACGTTTAAAATCTACATATCCCCATTCAACAAGCTTTTGAAAGTATTCATATAAGTTGATAGTGGTAATTGCTTTAGGTTTACCTTGAATGAGTGATTCTACTGATGCAGTGAGTTGATGATAGGTGGCACAAATTGACATATATTTGGTTCCTTAATATTACTTATTTTTTACTCTTAGGGCACTTCTTGCCGTTTCCACCCGGTAAACAGTCACAAGCACTGCCATCCTTATCCCGATCTAGACGCTTATATCCCGGCTTTTTGGCATTAAAATAGGCTTGTGCTTCTTGATGGGTTTTAAAGTCTTTGCAATATTTTGCGAAGGCCACTGATGGGAAACAAAAGGCGAGAGATATACATAAAACTAAATTTTTCATTTTTATCTCACAATTTGATATCTGCATACATTTGACCCACAACGCGCATTCTTAATTTCAGTACCATCTTCTAAATGCAAAGTATCGAATTTTTGCCCTTTAGCGATTGCTTCATAAATATTTGAACCTTCTTTTCCACCCAATAATGCCCGCGTAATTTGCTGTCCATCATTAAATGCATCGGTAGCTTTAACTGGATCTTTTTCATCAAATCTCCAAGTTACATCAACGAATTCGCGGCTTAGAGTGATATCTAAACCATTGACTAAATTTTTACTGAAATAATAAATGGTTGCGGGTTCACCATTTTCATTCGTGATATCTTCTTTTTCGATAATCGGTTTAGCTACAGCCTTTAGAATTGATTGATCATCCGTTGAAGTAACCTTTGCCACAGCTTTGGTATAGTCAACTTTTGGCCATTCAAAATGTGGTTTATCTTCTTCTGCTAATTCGGCCTTTCTATCTTCAAATTGTTGGCGAATTATTGCCGCTTCAGCATCTGCAAGAGCTGTTTTTTCAGCTTCAGTTTTTTCGACAACTTCAGCTTGTTGAGTACTATTCGTTTGCTCTGGCGGTGCAGGCACCAACGCAAATGCAATAAATCCAAGTGCCAACCATCCAAAACTCAGTACACGTGCTTGGGTTGAATATCCTTTTTTTAAAGTAAACCAAGCGAAAATGAGAGGGATTAAAAATATCCCGATGGCTAAAGGAATAGATACTTTTTTATTTTCTAAATTATTCATAAAGTCAAAAACTTATAAAAAATAGCACCTCACTATATTGACATAGCGACTCACTATAGGCAATATAAAAAAACGTAGCAAAATCTGCGTACAGGCGTGAGAACCTGTTTATATACTCAAAGAGCAATAAATGACCGCTCTATGCGGATTTTTTTTGCTTAAAAAAATGTCTGATCTGATAGACTTCTATGGTAGATCGGGCAGGGCAGCCGTAAGGCTGGCCGTTTCTTTGAGTGCGGTATTCTCACCCCTGTTCGGTCTGCCACCATTATCGTGAGAAATAATGGCGGTAGGTTTAAAACCTACTCAAAGGAATTCTCGTCATGTCTAGACAGATTCAAGTTCGCACATCTAAATTTTATCAACACCAAGGCTGCATAGAGCACACCCCAATCTATGACCTTGCTGCCTATGAACAGAAACAAAAAAAACAAAAATTCGCCAAATTCCGTAAAAAACTCTTAGAAAGCTTCAGCTTTTGCATTTGTGTATTGTTAACATTCTCTATGCTTTATTTAGGGGAATAACCATGCAAAATCAAACGATCATTCCCTATGTACCTATCGAACCTCGGGTACAGGCAAAAACAGAAAAAAGCCAACGCATCTGTCAGCAGCTCTTTCACATTATTGATCAATGCGTACAGGCACAATTTTCTTTTAATCACGACACCAAGAAAGGGTGGCTGTCCATTAGCCCAGATCAAATCAATGATTTGCTGCAAGAACTATCAAAAAATAACCATTCGGATCAATCAATTGACATAGATCAGCTTAAAACATCGCTTAATGACCTGATCTATCCTACATTCAAAGGAGAACATACAGTTACAAGCCCCATTTGGAACAATACAAGCGTACGTGTTTGGCAATTTCAATTAAATCAAATTGCTCCCGGGGGTAACATGGATATTCAACTAATGGACGCAGAATTAATGCTAGATTGTTCACTAAGCACACTGCGTATCTGGAGACAGTCACTTGAAGCTGCGCCAAATCAGCGAGACGTGACCTACCAGACCACAGATCTCATTTATAAGCTGATGGATTTAGAAATTAAATTACAGCAAGTGCAGAACAAATTAGAACAGTAATAAAAAAGCCCACGCTATAGTGGGCTTTTTAATGCTTCAACATTACTTGCCCTCTGCATCTTTGGCCATCACAAGACTTAAATTTAATAAAGCTTCTTGGCTCTCGGGTTTAATTTGACGATATGCCTTTAACAGCAAACTTTCTTCACTGGTCAGCCCACTAAAGTCTGGATCAATGCCCAGCAGCACAAAACGGATATCAATGCCTTTCTCATGTAATTTAGCCAAGTATACCCACTGATCTGGCACTTTATTTCGTACATAGTTACCCAGCGTATTTTCATGTGCATCAATTTCACGGCTTAAAGATTTAGCCTTGAGTCCATTACGCTCCAACTCCTGTTTAAACCGTCCAGAAATCTCAATAGCTAAATTTTCGCTATTTTCGGACATATATTTCACCTCTAAGTATTGTTAGAACAAAAATTTATGCTATAGTGATTCGTAGCACATCACTATAACCGTAGAATACTGTATGAGCACATTAAATTCACCTCAAAATCGACCTAGATCTAAAAAGATCACAGGTGGTCGAGTTCCATGCATCGTCTATCTCCCTAAAGAAGAAGTCGAAGCGATTGATAAAGTCGTCCACAAAACTGGTATGAGTCGTTCCAGCATCATTGCCCAGACGTATTACCAAGGCCAACAATCTAACAATAAGGATGATGAGTGCCATGAAAAAGCAAAAGCGTGATAACCGGTTCAACATCAACTTAACAGATTCAGAAGCCGATCTATTTATTGCCGTTTCCAATCTTACAGGTGTAAACGTTGGCGTCATACTTCGACAGCTTGTTATGAAACAAGCCCTTGCCACACTTATTGCCGAAGACGTTCAGGAAGAATGTAAGTTAGATCAGCATTTGAATAAAGGCGCATCAGATCACCTTTCACGGAGCTGAAAACCAATGCCCATTCAGGAAATCGCATTAAGCGACCAAGAGAAGCAAATCTTAGAAGAAGCGCAGGAATTGCTTGGCCTTAATACCCTTGAAGAAACAATCGCATACCTTGCCAGAGAACGCATTCAGGAAATGCTTGCGAAACTGGCAGGGCAAGAAATTAAAAGCAAACGGCATTTCTTTTAGGAAATTTATTCATGATGTTCCCCGAAACTCAGACTTTAGTTGTCGATCGTTTAAAACAAGAGTTTGAATTTAAAGAACGTGGTGACAAGCTGCGTTTAGGCAAATGTCCTGCATGTTCGCACAAAGAAGCGTGGACCAGCCTTGAGTCACCTTGGGTGATCCACTGTCCACGCAACAACAAATGTGGCGAAACAACCTATATCCGTGATTTATATCCAGACCTATTTGAAAAATGGGAAAAACGCTTTACACCAACTGCAGAAAACCCAACCAAAACAGTAGATGCATATCTTGTTGAAGGTCGTGGTTTACCTATAGATCAGCTCAAAGGTCTATATTCTCAGGAATATCACAAAGATTACGACACCCAAATCGGGTCGGTAACCTTACGCTTTGCCATTACCGATGAAGACGGCAATCATGGCTGGTGGCAACGTATCCTAGATGAACAAGGTGTACTTCCTAAAACCATGTTTAAAAAAGGCTGGAAGTCACAAGGTCATGCTTGGCTTACACCAAATACAAACTATATCGAATCTAAAGAAATATGGATCACAGAAGGCATATTCGACACCATCGCTTTATGGCTTTCCAATGTCACCAGCTTCAGTTGCCTATCTGCAGGGTTTGGCTATTACCCATTCATATTTTTAAACCACATCAAAGAAAAATGCGCTGAACGTAATTTACCTTTGCCAAAGCTGGTATGGGCATTTGATAACGACAAAGCAGGGCATGACGGTATTTTTAAAAATATCGAAAAAGCCATTGAAGACGGTTTTGAATGTGAAGCAGCATTGCCACCCTCTACAGGACGTAAAGCAGACTGGAACGACCTGTATAAACAAGACCGACTCAAATTAAGCGACCTTGAAACCTATAAATATTATGGTTCATTGCTTATTGCCGAAAAACCTGTGGATAAAGCAATACTTATCTACAAACGCCATGGTACAAAAACTTTTCCATTCGATTTTCATAATGAAGTTTATTGGTTCAAATTAGACAACGATAAGTATGACAAATACATGGAAGGGATCGACTTTAAAGATGACAATGAAGACTGGTTAGAAGAAGAAAAAGAAAAGGCACTGGTAGATCGTCGTGACAAAGCACTGCATGCAGCAACCAATGTCACTAGAATTATGAAGTGTAAACCGACGGCATTGTATTACCAGTACAGTGACGAGACCGATGAAGCTTGGTATTACTTCAATATTGATTTTCCACGTAATCATTCAATTAAAAATACATTTACAAGTTCTCAAGTTGCCTCAGCGTCAGAATTTAAAAAACGCCTGTTGGCTGTAGCATCTGGCATTGTTTATACGGGCAACGGAACCCAACTCGACCGTTTATTAGATAAATGGTTTGAAGATATCAAACGAGTTCAACTCATTAACTATGTCGGTTATCACAACGAGCTTAAAACCTATGTATTGGGTGAACTGGCTTATCACAATGGCAAACAGTTCAAAATCAACAATGAAGACTATTTTGAACTACCGAAGAACATCAACTTAAAGAGCCGTGCACCTTTCACACTCGATATCAATGCCAATCAAGCTGAATATCAAAACGCATGGACCACAGATCTGATCGAAGCATATGGCGTAAAAGGCCTAATCGCCTTGACCACATTCTTTGGCAGCCTATATGCACAGCAGATTCGTAAAACGCATAAATCTTTCCCATTTGTAGAAATTGTCGGGGAACCGGGTACAGGTAAATCAACATTACTGCAGTTTTTATGGAAGCTTTTTGGTCGTATCAATTACGAGGGTGTAGATCCAACCAAAACATCAAAAGCAGGTCTAACACGTACCTTTAGACAAGTATCCAATTTGCCCGTCATTCTGATTGAATCAGATCGTCAAGGTGAAAGCGCATCGAAACAATTCAATTGGGACATGTGCAAAACCTTATATGACGGTGGTTCACTCGGTGCGCAAGGTGTCAAAAATGGGGGGAATGAAACCTATGAACCACCATTCATGGGAACACTCATCATTAGCCAAAATGCACCAGTTTTAGCATCGGAAGCCATCATGGGACGTATTGTTCATGTGGGTTTTGTCAAAGACCAACTGACCAAAAACAGCCTGTATGCATCACGCAGACTGGGTAAATACGAACATGAAAATGTCAGCCAGTTCATTTTGCAATGTCTCAACAAAGAAAAAGCAGTGCTGGAGTCTTACAACATCAGCCTACAAAAGCACGATGCCTTTTTGCACCAGGAACAATTCAATATTCAAAGTTCACGTGTGGTGCATAACCATGCACAGCTTATGGCTTTGTTTGATGCCATGTGCCAACACGTGATCCAAGTACCTGTACATGTCCAAAAACAAGTTCATGAAGAACTGCTGAATATGGCGCAAAACCGAGACAAGATTCTGAAATCAGACTCAGTCATTGTTCAAAACTTCTGGAACGTGGTTGAAGAAATGGAAGATTCCATCCGCAAAGTCGAACATCACGACAGCGTGGTGAATCATTCAGCGAAACCTGATCTTTTCGCTATCAATTTTGCCCATTTATACAAGGTCGCAGCGGACTATCGCTATGCGCTTCCCGAAGTCAATGAAATGCAAAATGCCTTACGCCACAGCTTGCATTACCGCTTTATCGAAGCCAACAAGGCAATTCAAAGCAAAATTACTGGTTCAACAAAACGCTGCTGGATCTTTGAAAAACCAACAGCCAGCAAAGACTAAAACTCAAGGAGATGTTATGGACAATTCAGCGAATACACTTTTAAAAGACCCAGCAGTACTGCCTGAAAAAGGTCGTGAAGTTGTTGTTTTTTTTATCGACAAAGAAATGATGTCACCCATCGTGTATTGCCAAGACTGTAAGGAATGGCATTCAAAAAAGGGCAATTTAAAGGAGGAAATGATTCACCAGTGGGCATATTTAGACGAGTTTTATCAGTCTTTAAGCATGCCTGAAGTCAGTGCTGAACGTTTGGAAAAATTACGAGCTAAAAAACCAATCACGATTTTGGATGCAATTTTTCAAGCGGTAGAAGAACTCTCAAAAGAGCCTAAAGAAAAACCGATTTATCACTAATTTTAGCGCACATACAAAAGCGGCCACTTCTGTATGTGCTACATCACAAGTCAGGAGACTAAACAATGCAACATGATTCTAACCTACAAACAGCACAGGCAGAAACTTCTGTTTCAAATGCTGTACTTACGCCTGAGCAGATCCACCCGAACTTTTTCAAAATGAAAAAGACCCATCCGCATGTCCAGTTTAAACGCCCATCGAATTTTAAATATTCTGTACCTCTTTCAACGTATGACATTGAGCACCGTAAACGCTGGGCATTACGTCAAATGTCTGTCATTGCCAACATGCCAAGTACTGCGGTTTTAGGAGCATAAGCCATGAGCGAAGTTGAAAATAAATCACCAGAAATTCCAGCTTATTTACAGTGTGAACCACGTACTTATAAAGTGAAATTAAACCATTGGCATGAAGATACATGTGAATTGGAATTCACTGTGGCTATTAAATGCATAGATGCCCACCTACATGAACACAATCAGTTTTGGTCAAACCATAAAGATCGTCTAGAAGAAAATAGCGGTGACATAGTCGCTGTAATCCTAAAAATGATTGGACGTACAGTTTATTGGTGGTGCTGTGAACACAACTCCAATTCAGTGCATGAAAAATACGGTGTGAATTCAATATTCAGCGAAGAAGGTTGGGATCCAAAAAGCTTTGAAATTACCAAACTCTATTTTGAGAACAATGTAAGAGATGAAGATTTTGAATTTGAGCCTGTAGTGGTGGAGGGCTAAGCCATGACTGAACAAACCAATTTATCAAAAGTCTTAGCAATTCATGAGTTCCTACTCCTTTCAAACCCTTATTGCTACTTTGAACTTGCATACACCCGAACAACTGAATGGATGGTATGGATCTGTACTAAACCGCATGAAGTTGACCCAAACAGAAAAGTTTTATTACGTGGACAAGGTTCTACACCTGAGGAAGCTTGTGAAAATGCTCTAAACAATTACGACCAGGAACAAACCCCATGACATTCAACTTTAAAACAGCATTGTTGCTCAATTTAGCAGTGTCATGCCTAGCATCACTTATGGTCTATACAATTGGTGGGAAACTATGAAAAAGAATAAATTTTTAGGCTTAAAAGCAAAACGTGAAGCAGAAATTCAGCGTCAACAACAGAAAGCTGCTCAAGGACCTTATGAACTCAGCATGAGTTTTTGTGTAGATGAAGTAAACACAGTCGTAGATGACTACAGAGCAGAAAAAAACCTTGCCGATGCTGAAATGACACCAGAACATGTTGCCTATTCTGTTTACCACGGTGACCTCATCATTTGTCTTAAAAACTTACTGATTCCTTTGGAACAGGAATGGCATTTAGGCGTAGACAGCCACTATTTCAACCATGACACCGAAGAAGTCATGACAGTGCCAGTGCAATTTCAAATGCCAAAAATGAACTTCAACGAGTTCAAGTTCGGCAGCAAATTAGCGGTCGATCGTGGCCATGGTTTAAAAACACGCTGGCGTGGCATCAACGATGAATTGAATGAAATTTTATTGGCAGATGTACCAGTCGGTTTTGAACGTGTCCGCAGTGATGCAAAACTGACTTGTGTGACAGGCTTCAGCGATTATGAATGCTTAAAAGAATTCAATTTTGTCAAAAAAATCATTCGTAAGTCAGGACTTGAAGGCATTAAAAGTCTCAATGAAACCATTGCTCAATACAAAGAACAGCAGGTGGCGTGATGTACTTAAAAAAATCAACAGTTTGGATAGGCGCTTTTGTTTTCTGTGCGTTGTTCTGGGTAAGTATATATTGGGTGCTAACGAAATGATTGAAAAAGTAGAAAATCCGCTTGGCCTTACGCTTGAAGGCGTTGAAATTCTTATTACAGAACTGCAGCAACAGTTTGATCAGTTTGTAGAAGATCCTATTCACGAAACTTTAGGCTTGAGCTTAGAAGAATCTGGTGTGGCCATAGAAATTAAAACTAAAAGTAAAAAGCGATACAGCTATAACTTAGAGCAATTAAAACTGCTGAAAGCAGAAATGCTGGATCCAACCATGAACAGCATTAAGGAGATTTCTTAATGGACTTTGAAAAAATTATTTTAGCGCGTAAGGCAATTACAGATAAACATGGTGAAAAAAAACCACAATTGACTTTTCAAAGTGTAATTAATTGTCCTGTATGCACGACTGGTGAATTGCACTATCAAATCAGTGCTCACAACGGACATATTGCAGCAAATTGCTCTACTGCAAAATGCGTAAATTGGATGGAGTAATTCACATGACAGCACTTATTTTTGATACTGAAACCCATAAATTACATGGGGACATCATTGAAGCTGCAGGTGTAGAAGTCTATTTTTACTCACCAACAGAATTCATCCCCACTCAGCGTGAATTTTCAAAACGCTATAGACCAAGTGAACCAATTTCATTGGGTGCAATGGCTGTACATCACATTGTCGATGAAGACCTTATCAAATGTCCTTCATTCACAAAGTTTAAAATCCCAGACGAATACAAAGTCGAATATCTCATTGGCCACAATATTGACTATGACATTGCAGCCATGAATAGAGCTGGTGTTGACACAAGTGGAATGAAAGCAATTTGTACTTTGGCCATCGCCCGATACATCTGGCCAAAACTGGAAGCACATAATTTATCTGCATTGGCATACCATGTCAGTTCAAATAGAAAAGCGACCAGGAGAGGACTTCGAACTGCTCATTCAGCCCTGAGCGATTGCATGACAACGTATTCACTTTTGAATGCCATTATTCGCCACCAAGGTGTCAGATCGATGGAAGAACTGTATGAACTTTCAGAACAGGCAAGATACCCAACCCATATATTTTATGGGAAATATAAAGGCTGGGCGATCAAGGATTTAGACGACACCGATATTCATTGGTTAATGCGAAGAACCGAAGATGAATATCTAAAGCGTTCACTTGAAGATGAACTCCTTTCAAGAAGTACTATAGACGAACAGGAAGAACTACCTTTCATTTAATTGTGCACCTCTAATGCACCTCCGTTCGGAGGTGCATTTCTCTACAATATTCCTCAATATCTTTTTTAATACTTAAATGTAGGTCGAATTATGTCTGCAGGACTTGAGATCCGTGGCAAAAGCATGCGGATTTGGATGAAACCCATCCCGACAGAACCAGTCATTAAAGAAACACTAGACTGGCCATTTACACCCGAAAATGCTGAAAAAGCCAAAAAACTGGCTGAACTCATCAAACTTGAAATAGATCTAGACCAATTTAATCTGGCCAAACACTTCCCAAACTCCAAACATTTGAAAAAGAACCAAATGTCATACTACATCAGCCAATACAGAGAAATGATTCGCTGGGACGTTGCACCGAGTACTTATGATGGCTACTGCAGTCAAATCAAAAAACACATATTCCCACGCTGGTCCAAAGTTCATCCAAAAGATATCGACACAGCCTTAGTCAAAAAATGGGTGAATCAATTAAAAGAAACCCTTGCACCTAAAACTGTTCGTGAAGTAGTCACCCGGCTTGCAGCAATTCATGACCTATGGCGACAAGAAAATAAAATTTCATATAACCCATTTGAAACCATTGTTATTAAGCAGCTGGACAACCTTGAACCAGATCCGTTTACCAAAACAGAAATCGCCATGATTTTAGGCACAGTGGCCAGCTCAGACATTCAAAATTTACTGCCATGTGTATTTTGGACAGGACTTTCAATTTCGGAACAGATCTCAATTTCATGGGAAGATATAGACCTTGAGAAAGGCACAATTCAGGTCAATCGCAACCATGTAAAGGGATTTCATAAAGTAACCAAGAATCGACGCAGGAAGCGTGAAATTAAGCTATTACAGCCAGCAATTCAGGCCTTGCGTAGACAATATGCCATCACAGGCAATCGTTACAGCCAAACCGTCAATGTGCTGCAACGTGACAATCAAACTTACAAGCAAGAAAGGCTGCATTTCGTTTGGATCAACAAAGAATATGATCGACCATTTAACTATTATGAGCTGAGATATATATGGCGTAGGCATTTGAAAAAAGCCAATGTAAGGTACCGTGGAATTAACCAGGGGAGACATACCTTTGCCAGCCAATTATTGTCGTCTGGTCAGGTACCACCAGAATGGATCGCAGACCAACTTGGCCATAGTGATACATCCATGATTTATAAACATTATGGAAAATTAATTGCAGAGGACATCCCAGACTACCTAACCAAGATCAACAATTACATAAACCAGTAATTTTCATTACTTTATTATTACTCCATTTATTACATCGTCATTCTTATATAAGTGCTTAATTCTTTAAGCACTTTTTTTTGTGCCTTACTTTATTACTCCACACGATTACATAGTCCAAAACAATAAAAATAAGCCTAAAACAGCCCATTTAATAAACATGGCCAAAATATGCATGAATGCGAGAAATTATGCATTTCATTCCCATATTCATCACTTTCCAAAGCATCTTATTAAGTAAGTCATTAAATAATATGATCAAAGCATAGAAATTGTCTTGGGTTCGAGTCCCGCTGAGCGCACCATTTACTTATTTCAATACATACCAAAATA
>JACRYN010000029.1_pt1 | contig 20806 bp, 22 predicted proteins | sample 8023231 | NCBI WGS metagenome assembly JACRYN01 (sample SAMN15756473, study PRJNA655841) | gut metagenome | isolation source: fecal sample D84 from domestic dog with diarrhoea | host: Canis lupus familiaris | place: South Africa: Mmabatho, Mahikeng | collected 2019-09
GTCTACCTGGGATGAGTTCCTTCCGGTGTTGCTAATGGGCGATATTTCTTCCGTGGACCTGCCGGAAGACCAGCGCCGCCGCGTGCTATCCAACCTGGAAATGCCGCCCAGCTACAGCAAATTGCTCGATTCCCTGCACCGTGCCCAGGTCTATCGCGAGATGTACGACCAGGCCCGCGAGCGCGGCCGTCACCGTGAACCCAACCTGTTCCGCAGCCTGGTCGGCACCAGCCGCGCCATCCAGCACGTGCGCCAGATGATGCAGCAAGTGGCCGACACCGACGCCAGCGTGCTGATCCTCGGCGAGTCGGGCACCGGCAAGGAAGTGGTCGCGCGCAACCTGCACTATCACTCCAAGCGTCGCGACGGGCCCTTTGTGCCGGTCAACTGCGGGGCGATCCCGGCCGAGCTGCTGGAAAGCGAATTGTTCGGCCACGAGAAGGGCGCCTTTACCGGGGCGATCACCAGCCGTGCCGGGCGCTTTGAGCTGGCCAATGGCGGCACCCTGTTCCTCGACGAAATCGGCGACATGCCGTTGCCGATGCAGGTCAAGCTGCTGCGCGTATTGCAGGAACGCACCTTCGAGCGCGTGGGCAGCAACAAGACCCAGAGCGTGGACGTGCGCATCATTGCCGCCACCCACAAGAACCTCGAAAGCATGATCGAGGTTGGCAGCTTCCGCGAAGACCTGTACTACCGCCTTAACGTATTCCCCATCGAGATGGCCCCGCTGCGCGAGCGCGTGGAAGACATCCCGTTGCTGATGAACGAACTGATCTCGCGCATGGAGCACGAGAAGCGCGGCTCCATTCGTTTCAACTCCGCGGCAATCATGTCCCTGTGCCGCCACGGCTGGCCGGGCAACGTCCGCGAGCTGGCCAACCTGGTGGAGCGCATGGCGATCATGCATCCGTACGGGGTGATCGGCGTGGTCGAGTTGCCGAAGAAATTCCGCTACGTCGACGACGAGGACGAGCAGATGGACAGCCTGCGCAGCGACATGGAAGAGCGCGTGGCAATCAACGGCCATACTCCAGACTTCGGCGCTAGCGCGATGTTGCCGCCCGAAGGCCTGGATCTCAAGGACTACCTCGGCAACCTGGAACAAGGCCTGATCCAACAGGCGCTGGATGATGCCAACGGCATCGTCGCCCGGGCCGCCGAGCGCCTGCGTATCCGTCGCACCACCCTGGTGGAGAAGATGCGCAAGTACGGTATGAGCCGCAAAGAAGGTGATGAACAGGCGGATGATTGACGCCTGTTTTTCAACTACCTGATTTATAGGTGGTTTTTTTTCGGCACGGGTATTGCTACAGCCCTCGCAACGTTCCGTTTAACTGACGGTCAGCCAAGCGAGAGAGCATCATGCCCCACGCCGCCCAACTATCTTCGGCCCCTGCCATCCAGGGGCTGGTTTCGCCTGTAGAGCCGCCGACCCGCCAGGGCCTGGAGCACGCGCTCTCGCAGTTCAACCAGATGTCGAGCCAGCTGACCGACTCCTACAGTCTGCTTGAGGCCCGGGTTTCCGAGCTTAAAGGCGAACTGGCGGTGGTCAGCGCCCAGCGCATGCAAGAGCTGGCCGAGAAAGAGCGTCTGGCCAACCGTCTGCAAAACTTGCTGGACCTGTTGCCCGGTGGCGTGATCGTCATCGACGACCAAGGCCGCGTTCGCGAAGCCAACCCGGCGGCCTGCGACCTGCTTGGCTTGCCGCTGGAAGGCGAGCTGTGGCGTGAAGTCATCACCCGCTGTTTTGCCCCCCGTGAAGACGACGGCCACGAAGTCTCCCTCAAGGACGGGCGCCGGCTGTCCATTGCGACCCGTTCCCTGGACGCCGAGCCAGGCCAGCTTGTGCTACTCAATGACCTGACAGAAACCCGGCACCTGCAAGATCAGTTGGCTCGCCATGAGCGGCTGTCGTCCCTGGGGCGGATGGTCGCTTCCTTGGCGCATCAGATTCGTACGCCGTTGTCGGCGGCATTGATCTACGCCAGCCATTTGACTGACGAGCAATTACCAGCGGCCACCCACCAACGCTTTGCCGGGCGCCTCAAGGAGCGCCTGCATGAGTTGGAACACCAAGTACGTGACATGCTGGTATTTGCCCGCGGCGAACTGCCGCTGACCGATCGCGTTACCCCTGCCGGTTTGATGCAGTCGCTGCAAGCGGCAGCGGCGACCCATGTGCAGGAGGCCAACCTGCGCTGGCAGTGCGACAGCCACCAGGGCGAATTGCTGTGCAACCGCGACACCCTGGTGGGCGCGCTGCTCAACCTGATCGAAAACGCTACCCAGGCCAGTGGCCCCGGGGCGCGCCTGAAAGTGCACCTGTATAGCCGCGGACAAACCCTGCGTCTGTGCGTCAGCGACAGCGGCAGCGGTATCGCCCCGCAGGTGCTGCAGCGCCTGGGCGAGCCGTTTTTTACCACCAAGACCAACGGCACTGGCCTGGGCCTGACCGTGGTCAAGGCAGTGGCCCGTGCCCATCAGGGACAATTGCAGCTGCGTTCGCGCCTGGGGCGTGGCACCTGTGCATTGATGACCTTGCCGCTGTTTTCCAGCGCGGCAAGCGCGGAGTAAGAGGATGATGGCTATCAAGGTTTTATTGGTGGAAGACGATCGCGCCCTGCGTGAAGCATTGGCTGACACGCTGCTGTTGGCGGGCCATGACTACCGTGCGGTCGGCTCTGCCGAGGAAGCCTTGGAGGCGGTCGAGCAGGAAACCTTCAGCCTGGTGGTCAGCGACGTCAACATGCCCGGCATGGACGGCCACCAGTTGCTCGGCCTGCTGCGGGTGCGCCAGCCGCAACTGCCGGTGCTGCTGATGACCGCCCATGGCGCGGTGGAGCGGGCGGTGGATGCCATGCGTCAGGGCGCGGCGGATTACCTGGTCAAGCCGTTCGAACCCAAGGCGTTGATCGAACTGGTCGCCCGGCATGCCCTGGGCGTGATGCCCGCAGCCGACGGCGATGGCCCGATTGCCTTTGAGCCGGCCAGCGCGCAATTGCTGGAACTGGCAGCGCGGGTGGCGCGCAGTGATTCCACTGTGCTGATTTCCGGCGAGTCCGGCACCGGTAAAGAAGTGCTGGCGCGTTATATCCACCAGCAATCGGGCCGTGCCAAACAACCGTTCATTGCGATCAACTGCGCGGCGATCCCCGACAACATGCTGGAAGCCACCTTGTTTGGCCATGAAAAGGGCTCGTTCACCGGCGCCATCGCGGCCCAGGCCGGCAAGTTCGAACAAGCCGACGGCGGCACCATTCTGCTCGACGAAATCTCGGAAATGCCCCTGGGCCTGCAAGCCAAGTTGCTGCGGGTATTGCAGGAGCGTGAAGTGGAGCGCGTGGGCGCACGCAAGCCGATCCAGCTGGATATCCGCGTGGTCGCCACCACCAACCGCGACTTGGCGGGTGAAGTGGCGGCGGGGCGCTTCCGTGAAGACCTGTTCTACCGGTTGTCGGTGTTCCCGCTGGCCTGGCGCCCATTGCGTGAGCGCCCGGCGGATATCATTCCCCTGGCCGAGCGCCTGCTGAACAACCACGTCAAAAAAATGAAGCATGCCCAGGCGCGTTTATCGCCCGAGGCGCAGGCGTGCCTGGTCAGTTACCCATGGCCGGGCAACGTGCGCGAGTTGGACAACGCGATCCAGCGTGCGCTGATTTTGCAGCAGGGCGGTTTGATCCAGCCGCAGGATTTCTGCCTGGCCATGGGCAATGGCGCTGCGCCGTTGCCGAGCCTGGCCCCGGCTCCAGTGGTCGTCGAGGCTGAATCAGCCGGTGCCTTGGGCGATGACCTGCGCCGCCGCGAATTCCAGATGATCATCGACACCCTGCGCGCTGAACGTGGCCGCCGCAAAGAAGCGGCCGAGCGCCTGGGCATCAGCCCGCGTACCTTGCGCTACAAGCTGGCGCAGATGCGCGACGCCGGTATGGATGTGGAAGCCTATCTGTTCGCCACCTGACTTCGCGCCCATACCGTTTTTTTGTAGGAGCGAGCTTGCTCGCGAAAAACGTCAACGATAACGCGTGCTTCCTGGATGCTCGCGGCGTCCATGAGTTCTTCGCGAGCAAGCTCGCTCCTACCAAAAACGTGCGGTAACAAGTTCGACAAGCTTTGTCGCCTTTTCTTACGAGTTGCTCCAGAGCTGGCACCCTTGTTGCTACCACCCCTAGTAACCGCTGCGTAGTGTCAAAAAATTGCGGGTCGTCGGAGAGAGAAGGTCATGAGCCAGGGTATTGAGTTCAATCGGTTGATGTTGGATATGCGCGCCATGCAAATGGATGCCATGGCTCAACCGAAATCCGTCGCGCCAGCGCCGGAATTGGGCCAAAGCAATTTTGCCGACATGCTCGGTCAGGCAATCAATAAAGTCAGCGATACCCAGCAGGCGTCCAGCCAGTTGGCGACGGCCTTCGAGATCGGTAAAAGCGGCGTGGACCTCACCGATGTGATGGTCGCCTCGCAAAAGGCCAGTGTGTCCTTCCAAGCCTTGACCCAAGTACGTAACAAGCTGGTTCAGGCGTATCAAGACATCATGCAGATGCCGGTTTAAGGACGAGATTTAAGTCATGGCTGAAGCAGTCTCCGACAACCTCCCCGCCAAGGCCGACGGCAAACCGCCGTTGTTTGGCCTGTCGTTCCTGGAAAACCTCTCGGAAATGACCATGCTGCGTCAGGTGGGCCTGATGGTGGGCCTGGCCGCCAGCGTGGCGATTGGTTTTGCCGTGGTGCTGTGGTCGCAGCAACCCGATTACCGCCCCCTGTACGGCAGCCTGTCGGGCATGGATTCCAAGCAGATCATGGAAACCCTCGCCGCCGCCGACATCGCCTACACCGTGGAGCCCAACTCCGGCGCCTTGCTGGTCAAGGCTGATGACGTAGCCCGCGCGCGGATGAAACTGGCCGCCGCTGGCGTGGCGCCGTCCGACAGTAACATTGGTTTTGAAATCCTCGACAAGGACCAGGGTCTGGGCACCAGCCAGTTCATGGAAGCCACCCGCTATCGTCGTGGCCTGGAAGGCGAACTGGCGCGCACCATTTCCAGCCTCAATAACGTCAAGGCCGCCCGTGTGCACCTGGCGATTCCGAAAAGCTCGGTGTTCGTGCGTGACGAACGCAAGCCCAGCGCCTCGGTCTTGGTCGAGCTGTTTGCTGGCCGCTCCCTGGAGCCTGGCCAGGTACTGGCGATCGTCAACCTGGTGGCAACCAGTGTTCCCGAATTGAGCAAGTCGCAAATCACCGTGGTGGACCAGAAGGGCAACCTGCTGTCCGACATGGCCGAAAACTCCGCGCTGACCCAGGCCGGCAAGCAGTTCGACTACAGCCGCCGCATGGAAAGCATGCTCACCCAGCGCGTGCATAACATCCTGCAACCGGTACTGGGCAACGACCGCTACAAGGCTGAAGTGTCGGCCGACGTGGACTTCAGCGCCGTCGAGTCCACCTCCGAACAGTTCAACCCGGACCAGCCGGCCCTGCGCAGCGAGCAGTCCACCAGCGAACAACGCACCGCCAGCAATGGCCCCCAAGGTGTGCCAGGCGCCCTGAGCAACCAGCCACCCGCGCCGGCCTCGGCACCGCAAACCACTGGTGGCGCCGCCGCCACGGCTGGCGCGATCCAGCCTGGCCAGCCGCTGTTGGACGCCAACGGCCAGCAGATCATGGACCCGGCCACCGGCCAGCCGATGCTTGCGCCATACCCTGCGGACAAGCGTAACCAGTCCACCAAGAACTTCGAACTCGACCGTTCCATCAGCCACACCAAGCAGCAGCAGGGCAAGATCAATCGCCTGTCGGTGTCGGTGGTGGTCGATGACCAGGTCAAGGTCAACCCTGCGGACGGCGCGGTGACCCGTGCGCCTTGGACGGCTGACGAACTGGCGCGCTTCACTCGTCTGGTGCAGGACGCTGTTGGCTTCGACGCCAGCCGTGGCGACAGCGTCAGCGTGATCAACATGCCGTTCTCCGCCGAGCGCGGTGAAGTGATCGCTGACCCGGCGTTCTACACCCAGCCGTGGTTCTGGGACATCGTCAAGCAAGTGCTGGGGGTGCTGTTCATCCTGGTGCTGGTGTTTGGTGTATTGCGCCCGGTGCTCAACAACATCACTGGCGGCGGCAAGAAGCAACTGGCGCTGGCCGGTGGCGACGTCGAGTTGGGTGGCATGGGCGGCCTGGACGGCGAACTGGCCAACGACCGCGTCAGCCTCGGCGGCCCGCAAAGCATCCTGTTGCCAAGCCCGAGCGAAGGCTATGACGCTCAGTTGAACGCAATCAAGAGTCTGGTGGCAGAAGACCCGGGCCGTGTGGCTCAGGTCGTGAAAGAGTGGATTAACGCAGATGAATGATCGAGCCGCTGTGGCCAAGCTGTCCCGGGTCGACAAAGCCGCCGTGCTGCTGCTGTCCCTGGGTGAAACCGACGCTGCTCAAGTGCTGCGCCACATGGGCCCTAAAGAGGTCCAGCGAGTGGGCGTGGCCATGGCGCAGATGCGCAATGTGCACCGCGAGCAAGTCGAGCAGGTGATGAGCGAGTTCGTCGAGATCGTCGGCGACCAGACCAGCCTGGGCGTCGGATCCGACAGCTACATTCGCAAGATGCTCACCTCGGCCCTGGGCGAAGACAAGGCCAACGGCCTGATCGACCGCATCCTGCTGGGTGGCAACACCAGCGGCCTGGATAGCCTCAAGTGGATGGAGCCGCGGGCAGTGGCCGACGTGATCCGCTACGAGCACCCGCAGATCCAGGCGATCGTGGTGGCCTACCTGGACCCGGACCAGGCCGGCGAAGTGCTTGGCCACTTCGACCATAAAGTGCGCCTGGACATCATCCTGCGTGTGTCGTCGCTGAACACTGTGCAACCGGCGGCGCTCAAAGAACTCAACACCATTCTGGAGAAGCAGTTCTCCGGCAATTCCAACGCCTCGCGCACCACCCTGGGTGGCATCAAGCGCGCAGCCGACATCATGAACTTCCTCGACAGCTCGGTCGAAGGCCAGTTGATGGACTCGATCCGCGAGATCGACGACACCCTGTCCGGCCAGATCGAAGACCTGATGTTCGTGTTCAACAACCTGGCCGATGTCGACGACCGTGGCATCCAGGCGCTGCTGCGCGAAGTGTCCTCGGACGTGCTGGTGCTGGCGCTCAAGGGCTCGGACGAAAACGTCAAAGAAAAGATCTTCAAGAACATGTCCAAGCGTGCGTCCGAATTGCTTCGCGACGACCTGGAAGCCAAGGGCCCGGTGCGCGTCAGCGACGTGGAAACCGCCCAGAAAGAAATCCTCACCATTGCCCGCCGTATGGCCGAAGCCGGAGAAATCGTTCTCGGCGGGAAGGGCGGCGAAGAAATGATCTAAGGCGCCTTGCATGTCGACTAAAGATGAGGCGCCCAGCGATCTGATTCGCGCGCGGGATGTCGGCGGCTTCGACATCTGGTCGCTGCCCAGTTTCGACCCCCATGTGCCGGAGCCCGAGCCTGAACCGGTTGAAGAACCTCCGGCAGAGATGGAAGAAGTGCCACTGGATGAAGTCCAGCCACTGACCCTCGAAGAGCTGGAAACCATTCGTCAGGAGGCCTACAACGAAGGCTTCGCGGCGGGGGAAAAAGACGGTTTTCGCAGCACCACCCTCAAGGTTCGCCAGGAAGCCGAGGCGGCGCTGGCCACCAAGCTGGGTAGCCTGGAGCGCTTGATGGGCAACCTGTTCGACCCTATCGCCGAACAGGACTCGCAGCTGGAAAAATCCATGGTTGGCCTGGTGCAGCACATCGCGCGCCAAGTGATCCAGCGCGAACTGGTGCTCGATTCCAGCCAGATCGAAGGCGTGATGCGCGAAGCCCTCAAGCTGCTGCCCCTGGGCGTCGGCAATGTGCGGCTGTACATCAACCCCCAGGATTTCGAACAGGTCAAAGCCCTGCGCGAGCGCCATGAAGAAACCTGGCGCATCGTCGAAGACGCTTCGTTGCAGCCAGGTGGTTGCCGTGTCGAAACCGAGCACAGCCGCATCGATGCAACGGTGGAAACCCGCATCAGCCAGATCATGGCCAAGTTGTTCGATCAACTGCATGAACAAGCCCTGCACCCCGCCGAGCCTGACCTGAGCGTTGACCTGGACGCCACCGATGCGCCTTGATCGCACGAGCTTCGCCAAGCGCCTGGGCAGCTACGCCGAGGCCACTGAGTTGCCCGGCCAGCCGGTTCTTGAAGGGCGTTTGTTGCGCATGGTCGGCCTGACTCTCGAAGCCGAAGGCCTGCGCGCCGCAATGGGCAGCCGCTGCCTGGTGATCAACGACAACAGCTACCACCCGGTGCAAGTCGAAGCCGAGGTGATGGGCTTTTCGGGCAGCAAGATTTTCCTGATGCCGGTCGGCAGCCTCACCGGCATTGCCCCCGGCGCCCGCGTGGTGCCGCTGGCCGACACTGGCCGCCTGCCCATGGGCATGAGCATGCTGGGCCGCGTACTCGACGGGGCCGGTCGTGCGCTGGACGGCAAGGGCGGCATGAAGGCCGAAGACTGGGTGCCGATGGACGGCCCTACCATCAACCCGCTCAAGCGCAACCCCATCAGCGTGCCGCTGGACGTGGGCATTCGCAGCATCAACGGTTTATTGACGGTCGGTCGCGGCCAGCGCCTGGGCCTGTTCGCCGGTACCGGCGTGGGTAAGTCGGTATTGCTGGGCATGATGACGCGCTTTACCGAGGCCGACATCATTGTGGTGGGGCTGATCGGCGAGCGGGGCCGCGAAGTGAAGGAGTTCATCGAGCACAGCCTCGGTGAAGAAGGGCTCAAGCGTTCTGTTGTCGTCGCTTCTCCGGCAGACGATGCACCGCTGATGCGCCTGCGTGCGGCGATGTACTGCACGCGCATCGCCGAATATTTTCGCGACAAGGGCAAGAACGTCCTGTTGCTGATGGACTCGCTCACGCGTTTCGCCCAGGCCCAGCGCGAGATCGCTTTGGCCATCGGTGAGCCGCCCGCGACCAAGGGTTACCCCCCGTCGGTATTTGCCAAGCTGCCCAAGCTGGTAGAGCGTGCCGGTAATGCCGAAGCCGGCGGCGGCTCGATCACCGCGTTCTACACCGTGTTGTCTGAAGGCGACGATCAACAGGACCCGATTGCCGACTCGGCCCGGGGTGTGCTCGACGGCCACATCGTGCTGTCGCGGCGCCTGGCGGAAGAGGGGCATTACCCAGCCATCGATATCGAAGCGTCCATCAGCCGGGTGATGCCGGCGGTGGTCACGCCGGAGCATATGGCCCGTGCCCAGCAGTTCAAGCAGCTGTGGTCGCGTTACCAGCAAAGCCGTGACCTGATCAGCGTCGGCGCCTATGTGGCCGGTGGCGACCGCGACACCGACCTGGCCATCGCCTTGCAGCCGCAACTGGTGACCTACCTGCGCCAGGGTCTCAACGACAAGATCACCATGGGCGAGAGCCAGTCGCACTTGCAGTCCATCTTCGCCCCGGCGCCGGGCGGCTAAGCCATGGCCAACAGCCGCGCCGCACGCCTGGCCCCGGTGGTGGACATGGCCGAAAAGGCCGAGAAAGCCGCCGTACAGCGCCTGGGTTACTTCCAGGGCCAGGTGCGGTTGGCCCAAAGCAAGCTGGGCGACCTGGAGCGTTTTCGTGGCGAGTACCAACAACAGTGGATCGAGCGCGGCAGCCAGGGTGTTTCCGGCCAGTGGTTGATGGGGTACCAGGGCTTTCTCAATCAGCTTGAAACCGCCGTCGGCCAGCAACGCCAGAGCCTGGCCTGGCACGAGGCCAACCTCGACAAAGCCCGCGAGGCCTGGCAACAGGCGTTTGCCCGGGTCGAGGGGCTGCGCAAGCTGGTGCAGCGCTACATCGACGAAGCGCGAGCCATCGAAGACAAGCGCGAGCAAAAACTGCTCGATGAATTGTCCCAGCGCCTTCCCCGCCCAGAACAGTTCTAACCGGCACCACAAATCCAGTGTGGGAGCTGGCTTGCCTGCGATGGCGGTGGTTCAGTTAAAGATTCAGTGGCTGACACGCCGCCACCGCAGGCAAGCCAGCTCCCACAGTTGATTCACTGTGTTGCTCAGATGCGCTTCAACTGCTACACCTTGTGTCTAGTGCAATGACAAGGAAGCAGTCACATGTCAGTCGAGTCAGAAGTATCCCTGGACGGGAAGAAGTTGACGATCGCAATCAAGGGCCGGTTCGATTTCGGCAGTCACCAGGCGTTTCGGGAAGCCTACGAGCGTTTCTACAAGGTCCCCGAGACCTATATCGTCGACCTCAAGGATGCCACCTATATGGACAGTTCAGCCCTAGGCATGCTGCTGTTGCTACGGGATCATGCCGGCGGTGATGACGCCGAAGTCAGAGTGATCAACAGCAGCAACGACGTGCGCAAGATCCTCGCCATCTCCAACTTCGACAAACTGTTCGATATCAATTGAGCGTCCTGGCCCCTGTCCTGGAGGCGCTGACCATCCTGATCGCCGAAGACAGCGCCGCCGACCGCCTGTTGCTGGCGAGCATCATCCGCCGCCAGGGCCATCAGGCGCTGACTGTCAGCAATGGCGCCGAAGCGATTGAGGTGTTTGCCCGCGAGCGTCCGCAACTGGTGTTGATGGACGCACTGATGCCGGTCATGGATGGCTTTGAAGCCGCGCGGCAGATCAAGCAACTGGCGGGGGAGGCGCTGGTGCCGATCATCTTCCTCACGTCGCTGCGCGAAAGCGAAGCCCTGGCCCAGTGCCTGGACGCCGGCGGCGATGACTTTCTGCCCAAGCCCTATAACCCCTTGATCCTGGCGGCCAAGATCAACGCCATGGACCGCCTGCGCCGCCTGCAAGCCACGGTTTTGCAACAGCGTGACCTGATCGCCAGGCATCACGAACACCTGATGCATGAGCAGCGGGCGGCCAAGGCGGTGTTCGACAAGGTCGCCCATTCCGGTTGCATCAACGCCGCGCCGAATATCCGCTACCTGCAATCGCCTTATGCGTTGTTCAACGGTGACCTGTTGCTGGCGGCCTACACACCGTCCGGCGATATGCACGTGCTGCTAGGGGATTTCACTGGCCATGGCTTGCCGGCCGCCATCGGCGCCATGCCCCTGGCCGAGGTGTTCTACGGCATGACCGCCAAGGGCTATGGCCTCACGCAGACCCTGCGGGAAATGAACGCCAAGCTCAAGCGTATCCTGCCGGTAGACATGTTCTGCTGTGCCACCTTGCTGTGCCTGAGCGCCCAGCGGCGTGCGGTGGAGGTGTGGAACGGCGGCATGCCCGAAGGCTATGTGCATGAAGTCGCCACGGGCAGGCGCACGCCATTGATGTCGCGGCACCTGCCCTTGGGGGTGTTGTCGGCAGAGGCGTTCGATGACAGCACCGAGGTCTGGCCCATGGCGTTGGGCGACCGGGTATTCCTGCTCTCCGACGGCGTGTTGGACACCGCTGACGCCAACGATCAACTGTTCGGTGCCGAGCGCTTGCAGCGGGTGTTCGCCGCCAACCGCGAGCCCGACCGCCTGTTCGAGGACATCGAGCAGGCCCTGGCGGCCTTTCGCGGCCAGGCGCGCGATGACGTCAGCATGGTCGAGATCACGTTGCAGGCGGGCCAACCCTTGCGGGCGGCAGAACCGATGTATGCCGACAGCGGCCAGTCATGCCCGCTGGATTGGTCGGTGAGTTTCGAATTCCGCGCCCAGACGCTCAGGACCTACAACCCGCTGCCGTACCTGCTGCAGCTGCTGTTGGAGATCCACGGCCTGCGCGAGCAGAGCGGAGCGCTTTACAGTGTGATGGCCGAGTTGTATTCCAACGCGCTGGAGCATGGCGTGCTGGGCCTGGACTCACGCCTCAAGCGCGATGCCCAAGGGTTTGCGCAGTATTATCGCCAGCGCCATGAGCGCCTGGCGCAGTTGGACAGCGGCTATGTGCGCGTGCATATGCAGGTGGTGCCCACCGACAAGGGCGGCAAACTGACCTTGCGCCTCGAAGACAGCGGGCAGGGTTTTGATGTGGAGCAAGAGCTGGCGCGCCCCGTGGACATCGACCGTCTGTCTGGTCGGGGACTGAGCTTGGTGCGTCAACTGAGCAGCGCTGTAGGCTGGTCCGATGGCGGGCGCACTGTCTGCGTGGAGTTTTGTTGGGCGGCTCTGGCATAATCCGCCGATTCTTGATCAAGGAGCGAGCAAGTGGCTGAGATTCATATGGACCCCGAGGTGTTGTCGGGTTTGCAGGAAGTCATGGAAAGCGAATACCCCACGCTGCTGGACACCTTTCTGCATGATTCTGAAGAGCGCGTGCAAGCGCTGCGCAAGGCGCGGGACGACGCCAAGACGTTGGGGCGCATCGCACACAGCTTCAAGGGCAGCAGTGGCAACTTGGGGGCGCTGCGGTTGGCAACGTTGTGTGAGCGGTTGGAGACCGAGTCCTTCAAGTCTGCTTCCGACTTGGGGGCGTTGGTGGATCAGATTGATCGTGAGTTTGCGCTGGTTCGGCCGCTTTATGAGCATGAACGGGAGCGGTTTTCTGGGGTTTGATATTTTATCGGCCTGACTTGGCCCGACTCTTGCTCTACCTCCACAGACTGCATCCCCGACCCCATGCAGTGGAGACCCTTACTTATGCCAGTCGCCCCCAATTCGCTTCTTCAGGCTGCCGCTGCGGCCAAGCCTCAAGCGCCTGCCGCCACGCCTGCGGTAGCGCCTGCGGCTCCGCGGGACAAGGGCGCTGGCTTCGCTCAAGTGTTTGCCAAACAAGCTGCCAAGCCGCAGGCCAAGAGCGACGACGCGCCAGCCAAACCGGTGCGCGACAAGGCTTCTGATGCCAGCGCCAAACCGGCCGCCGGCGACGATAAACCTGCCGCCAGCTCGCCAGCGGTTGCCGATAGCGGCAATCCCTTGCCTGCCAAGCCGGCCAAGAGCGACGACCACGCTGACAGTGAAGGCGAGCAACCTGCCGACCCGTCCCTGGCGTTGCAACCGGTTGCCGACCCGGCGCTGGTTGCTACCGTGACGCCTGCGGCGGTGCCTGTGCCCGTACAAGCGCCTGCCGTCACGGCCGCAGATGACAACGCCCAGCCGCTCATCGCGGTAACCGAGGAGCCCAAGCAGCCAACCTTCGACCCTGAGGCCGACCCGCTGGATTCGATGCCGGCCGTGCGCCTGGCGATGGAGCAGGGCGGTCATGTCTCGGCCAGCAGCCAGGCGCCGCAGAAAGCCGCGCCCACCACTCAGGACCAGCCGACCGCCGCGCAGAGCTTTGCCGCCGGCCTGGCCAACATGGTCGACCAGCAAGCCACCAAGGACAGCACCGACCAGGGAGGCGACAAGGCCTTCGGCGCGCTGATCGATGACGGCCTCAAGGACCTCAAGAACGCCAGCAGCGACACCCGTGTGGATGACTTCGCCAACCGCCTGGCTGCGCTGACCCAGGCGGCCACGCCGAAAACCGCGAATGCCTTGCCGCCCGTCCCCAATGCGCCCCTGGCCATGCACCAGAGCGGCTGGACCGAGGAGGTGGTCAACCGCGTGATGTATCTGTCCAGCGCCAACCTCAAGTCGGCTGAGATCCAGTTGCAGCCCGCTGAGCTGGGGCGCCTGGACATCAAGGTCAACATGACGGCGGACCAGCAGGCCCAGGTCAACTTCATGAGCGGCCATGCGGTGGTGCGTGAAGCGCTGGAAAGCCAGTCTGGCCGTTTGCGCGAGATGTTTGCCCAGCAGGGCATGGGGCAGGTGGATGTGAATGTCTCCGACCAGTCGCGGGGCCAGGACCAGCAGCAACAGCAGAGCCAGGCGCGAGGCGTCAGTAGCAGCGGCAGGCGCGCTGACAGCGGCGACGCCGGTGGCCCTGTGGATGTGGCCGAAGTGGCAGCGCCCGTGAGCCAGAGCGTGATCGGCTCCAGCGCCGTCGACTACTACGCCTGACTTCCTGCTCAAACCCGGTCAATGTGGGAGCTGGCTGATCGTTCCCACGCTCTGCGTGGGAATGCCACCCCGGACGCTCCGCGTCCCGAAGTCGGCGATGTTTTCGACCGTTGCGCACGGTGACGCGAAGCGTCACAAGATGCATTCCCACGCAGAGCGTGGGAACGATCATCTTCCTGCGCCTGCCAGACAACTCTGGCATAACACTTGCTCTTGCCTTGCCATAGATCTACGAATCCCCGAATAGTGACGGATTATTGGCATGGCGAAGAGCGACGACGCAGCAACTCCCCCCGCAGGCAAAGGCAAGCTCAAGCTGATCCTGTTGATTGTGCTGGGCCTGCTCCTGGCGATCGGTGCCTCGGTGGGCGGCACCTGGTACATCATGCACAGCAGTGCGAGCAAACCGGCGCCCACCGCCGAAACTGCCACGAACGTCAAGCAACCGGCAATCTTCGAGCAGATGCTTCCGGCCTTTGTCGCCAACTACAACCAGAATGGTCGTCAACGCTACCTGCAGGTGAGCATCACCTTGCTGGCGCGCAACCAGGCGGACCTGGATGCCCTCAAGGTGCATATGCCGGTGATCCGCAACAACCTGGTGATGCTGTTCTCCGGGCAGAGCTTCGACAGCCTGGCCACGCCAGTCGGCCAGGAAATGTTGCGCCAGAAGGTCACTGCCAGCGTGCAGGAAGTGGCCCAGAAAGAACTCGGCAAAGTCGTGGTCGAGCAGGCGCTCTTCACTAACTTCGTATTGCAGTAGGATCACGACATGGCCGTGCAAGACCTGCTGTCCCAGGATGAAATCGACGCGCTGTTGCATGGCGTGGACGATGGTCTGGTACAGACCGAAATGGCTGCCGAACCCGGCAGCGTCAAAAGTTATGACCTGACCAGCCAGGATCGCATCGTGCGGGGACGCATGCCGACCCTGGAGATGATCAACGAACGCTTTGCCCGCTACACCCGCATCAGCATGTTCAACATGCTGCGCCGCTCGGCGGACGTGGCCGTGGGCGGCGTGCAGGTGATGAAGTTCGGTGAGTACGTGCACTCGCTGTACGTGCCCACCAGCCTCAACCTGGTCAAGATCAAGCCGTTGCGCGGTACCGCGCTGTTCATCCTCGACGCCAAGCTGGTGTTCAAGCTGGTGGACAACTTCTTCGGTGGCGACGGCCGTCACGCCAAGATCGAAGGGCGTGAATTCACCCCCACCGAACTGCGGGTGGTACGCATGGTGCTGGAGCAGGCCTTCATCGACTTGAAGGAAGCCTGGCAGGCGATCATGGAAGTCAATTTCGAGTACATCAACTCGGAAGTGAACCCGGCCATGGCCAACATCGTCGGCCCCAGCGAGGCCATTGTGGTGTCGACCTTCCACATCGAACTCGATGGCGGTGGCGGCGACCTGCACGTGACCATGCCTTACTCGATGATCGAACCGGTGCGCGAAATGCTCGACGCCGGCTTCCAGTCCGACCTCGACGATCAGGACGAACGCTGGGTCAAGGCCCTGCGCGAAGACCTGCTGGACGTCGACGTGCCGCTGAGCGCCACCGTGGCCCGCCGTCAGTTGCGCCTGCGGGATATTTTGCACATGGCGCCTGGGGACATCATCCCCGTCGACTTGCCGGAAGAGTTGATCATGCGCGCCAACGGCGTGCCGTCATTCAAGGTCAAGCTCGGTTCCCACAAGGGCAACCTGGCGCTGCAAGTGGTTGAGCCGATCAACCGCCGCTGATTCAACCCCAATTCATGATTGTTTGCTGCGCCGAGGACATGTAATGGCTACCGAACACGAAAACACTTCCGCCGAAGACCAGGCCCTGGCTGACGAGTGGGCTGCGGCCCTGGAAGAAACCGGCGATGTTGGCCAGGACGACATCGACGCGCTGCTGGCCGCCGACGCCGCCACCGCGCCGGCCGGCAACCGCCTGGCCATGGAAGAATTCGGCAGCGTGCCGAAGAACAACGACCCGGTGAGCCTCGATGGTCCGAACCTGGATGTGATCCTCGACATCCCGGTGTCGATTTCCATGGAAGTGGGCAGCACCGAAATCAACATCCGCAACCTCTTGCAGCTCAACCAGGGCTCGGTGATCGAACTGGACCGCCTGGCCGGCGAGCCATTGGACGTGCTGGTCAACGGCACCCTGATTGCCCATGGCGAGGTGGTGGTGGTCAACGAGAAGTTCGGCATCCGCCTGACCGACGTGATCAGCCCGAGCGAACGCATCAAGAAGTTGCGCTGAGATGAAGTACTCGATGGCGGGACTGTTGCTGGCGCTGCCATTGAGCGCCTTGGCGGCTGAGCCGGTGGCGCAGGTGGCTGCGGCGCCAGCGGTCGGCAGCGTCGGCGGGCAGTTGACGCAACTGGTGCTGGGCCTGTTGCTGGTGATCGGCCTGATCTTCCTGCTGGCCTGGTTGATGCGCCGCGTGCAGCGCATCGGCCCGGGCAACGGCCAAGTGATAGAGCTGGTGGGCTCGCGCGCCCTCGGCCCGCGTGATCGGCTGGTGCTGGTGCAGGTGGGCGAAGAGCAGATCCTGCTCGGCATCACCCCCGGCCGCATCATCCCGCTGCATGTACTCAAGACCCCGGTGGACGCGGTCAAGACCGAAGCCGCCACGCCAGAATTCGCCCAGCGCCTGATGGAGTTGCTGGGCAAGGATCAGAAGGATAAGAAGTAATGCGCGTTTTGTTGACGCTCATGCTGTTGCTGGCCGCGCCGATGGCCCTGGGCGCCGACCCGTTGTCGATCCCGGCGATCACCCTGGGCACCAACGCGGCGGGCGCCCAGGAATATTCGGTCAGCCTGCAGATCCTGCTGATCATGACGGCGCTGAGTTTCATCCCAGCGTTCGTCATGCTGATGACCAGCTTTACGCGGATCATCATCGTCTTCTCGATCCTGCGCCAGGCCCTGGGCCTGCAGCAGACGCCGTCGAACCAGATCCTCACCGGCATGGCACTGTTTTTGACACTGTTCATCATGGCGCCGGTGTTCGACAAGGTGAACCAGCAAGCCCTGCAACCTTATCTGGCGGAAAAGCTCACAGCCCAGGATGCCATCGACAAGGCCCAGGGCCCGATCAAGGACTTCATGCTGTCGCAAACCCGCTCCAGCGACCTTGAGCTGTTCATGCGCCTGTCCAAGCGCACCGACATCGCCACCCCGGACCAGGCACCGCTGACCATCCTGGTACCCGCGTTCGTCACCTCCGAATTGAAGACCGCGTTCCAGATCGGTTTCATGATCTTCATCCCGTTCCTGATCATCGACTTGGTGGTGGCGAGCGTGTTGATGGCCATGGGTATGATGATGCTGTCGCCGCTGATCATCTCGTTGCCGTTCAAGATCATGCTGTTTGTGCTGGTGGACGGTTGGGCGCTGATTATTGGCACCTTGGCCGGCAGTTTCGGAGGGGTATAGCGCTATGACGCCAGAAGTCGCCGTCGACCTGTTCCGCGAAGCGCTGTGGCTGACTACCCTGATGGTCGCCGTGCTGGTGGTGCCGAGCCTGTTGGTGGGCCTGCTGGTGGCGATGTTCCAGGCGGCCACCCAGATCAACGAACAAACCCTGAGCTTTCTGCCGCGCCTGCTGGTGATGCTGGTGACCCTGATCGTTGCCGGCCCGTGGCTGGTGCAAACCTTCATGGAATACATCCTGCAGTTGTACGGCAGTATTCCGCAGTTGATCGGCTGAGCCGATGCAATCGTTGCTGGCCTTGACCGACACCCAGATCAGTACCTGGGTGGCCTCGTTCATCCTGCCGCTGTTTCGCGTCACGGCGATGCTGATGGCCATGCCGGTGTTCGGCACCACCCTGGTTCCGCGTCGTGTACGCCTGTATTTCGCGGTGGCGATCACCGTGGTAATCGTGCCTGGCCTACCGCCGATGCCGCCGGTGAACGCCCTCGACCTGAGCGCCTTGCTGCTGATTGCCGAACAGATTCTGATCGGCGCCATGCTGGGGTTTTCCCTCATGCTGTTCTTCCAGGCGTTTGTGATCGCCGGGCAAATCATCTCGATCCAGATGGGCATGGGTTTCGCGTCCATGGTCGACCCCACCAACGGCGTGTCGGCGGCGGTGATCGGGCAGTTCCTGACCATGCTGGTGACCTTGCTGTTTCTGGCCATGAACGGTCATCTGGTGGCGTTCGAAGTCTTGACCGAAAGCTTCACCACCTTGCCGGTGGGCTCGGGGTTGGTGGTCAACCATTTCTGGGAGCTGGTGGGGCGCCTCGGCTGGGTACTGGGGGCTTCGCTGTTGCTGGTGCTGCCGGCGATCACTGCGCTGCTGGTGGTCAATATCGCCTTCGGCGTGATGACCCGTGCGGCGCCGCAACTGAATATCTTCTCGATTGGTTTCCCGCTGACCCTGGTGTTGGGTATGGGGATTTTCTGGGTCGGCCTGGCTGACATTCTCAATCAGTATCAACCGCTGGCCACCGATGCCTTGCAGTTCTTACGTGACCTGGCACGGGCGCGCTGAGCCATGGCCGAGAGCGAGAGTGGTCAGGACAAAACAGAAGACCCCACGGAGAAACGTAAAAAGGACTCCAGGGAAAAGGGCGAGATCGCGCGCTCCAAAGAGCTCAACACCTTCGCCACCATGATCGCCGGTGCAGGCGCCTTGCTGATCTACGGCGGTGGCCTGGCGCTGGACCTGCTGGAGATGATGAAGCACAACTTCAGCTTGCCGCGCGAAGTGTTGCTCAACCCCGATGCCATGGGCCAGTACCTGCTGCACTCGGGCAAAATCGCGCTGCTGGCGGTGCAGCCGATCCTGATCACCTTGTTGCTGGCCGCGCTGATCGGCCCGGTGGCCCTCGGCGGTTGGCTGTTTGCCGCGGGCAGCATGGCGCCCAAGTTCAGCCGCATGAACCCGGGGGCGGGGCTCAAGCGCATGTTTTCCGCCAAGGCCCTGGTGGAATTGCTCAAGGCCCTGGCCAAGTTTTTCCTGATTCTGTTCGTGGCGCTGGCGGTGTTGTCGTCCGACATCGACGATTTGCTGCGCATTGCCCATGAGCCGCTGGAATCAGCGATCATCCACAGCGTGCAAGTGGTGGGCTGGAGTGCGCTATGGATGGCGGCCGGGCTGATCCTCATCGCCGCCGTGGATGCGCCGATCCAGTTGTGGGAAAGCCACAAGAAACTGCTGATGACCAAGCAGGAAGTGCGCGACGAGCACAAGGACCAGGAAGGCCGCCCCGAGGTCAAGCAACGCATCCGCCAACTGCAGCGGGAAATGTCCCAGCGCAAGATGATGGCCTCGGTGCCCGACGCCGATGTGGTCATCACCAACCCGACTCACTACGCCGTAGCGCTTAAGTACGACCCGGAGAAGGGCGGCGCACCGATGCTGCTGGCCAAGGGCAGTGATTTTACCGCGTTGAAAATCCGCGAAATCGCGGTGGCCAACGACATTCTGTTATTGGAGTCGCCAGCATTGGCGCGCTCGATTTTCTACTCCACCGATCTGGACCAGGAAATCCCGGCCGGCTTGTACCTGGCCGTTGCACAGGTACTGGCCTACGTTTACCAAATCCGTCAATACCGCGCCGGCAAGGGCAAGCGGCCTGATCCGCTCAAGGATTTGCCGATCCCGCCGGACCTGCGTCGCGATTCCTGAACGCTGCTGCTCACTGTAGGAGCGAGCTTGCTCGCGAAAAACTCACCGTCGCCGCGTTCATCCTGACTTACCGCGTTATCGTTACCCACCTTCGCGAGCAAGCTCGCTCCTACAGTGGTGTGCTGTTTACCTGTCAACTTTGACAGTAGCCATTACGCCGCCTTCACTGTTTGATACAGCGATGAGGCGTGCAGCTCTGCACGACTCGGGAGGCGGTGATGGATAGGGGTACGGTCAGGTGGTTTGATGCGGTCAAAGGCATCGGCTTTATTGCCCGGGATCGCGATGGCAACGAGGTTGCCGTTCAGTCGACAGGCGCTCAACACGGTAACGTTCCACCCACCCCTCCCAAACCGCGAAAACCCCGCAAGCGCAAGAAACCCTCGGATGCATGAATCTTCTGCTGTTCCACCGCTACCACCCATCGGCAGCTCACGTCTACCTGTCAACTTTGACAGTAGCCAAAGGATGTTTCCCGTTGTTCTATGACTGAACCAAACACTGCGCGTATGTAGTAAACGAGATGCAGGGAGAGCGGGATTGAAGGTGGCTACAGGAACTGTCAAATCCTATGACTGGGTCAGGGGCGATTGGCTGATCGAATTGGATGATGAGGCAGAAGAGGTATTTATCAATCGCAAGGATTGGCGTTGCACAGCGCTGTCGGTGGGTAAGCAACTGAGGTTTCAAATGGTCCATCGGCCCAAGGGCATCTATGCGTTGCCCGTCAGGGTGCATCACCGGGGTGGGTTGGGTTCTGAGTGAGTGTAAGGAGATCGGCAATGGCAGCGGGTACTGTGAAATGGTTTAACGCGGAGAAGGGGTTTGGTTTTATTGCCCTGGAGGATAGCGGGGATGACGTTTTCGTCCATTACTCGGCAATCCAGTCGCAGGGGCAAAAAATCCTGGAGGAAAACCAAAAAGTAGAATTTGACATCACGCAAGGGCCTAAAGGCCCTCAGGCTGAGAATGTGCGGCCAGTTTAAAAACTGAATCACATGTGGGAGCTGGCTTGATCGTTCCCATGCTCCCGCGTGGGAACGCATCGCGTGACGCTCTGCGTCACCCTTGCAGAGTGCTCAAGTCGTGCGCCTGGCTCGGGACGCGGAGCGTCCCAGGCGGCATTCCCACGCAGAGCGTGGGAATGATCGAGGGAACCGCGTTATTGTTCTAGCCTCAGGTATCAAGCCTCTTGATCGTTCCCACGCTCCCGCGTGGGAGCGCATCGCGTGACGCTCTGCGTCACCCTTGCAGAGTGCTCAAGTCGTGCG
>JACRYN010000095.1_pt1 | contig 19884 bp, 18 predicted proteins | sample 8023231 | NCBI WGS metagenome assembly JACRYN01 (sample SAMN15756473, study PRJNA655841) | gut metagenome | isolation source: fecal sample D84 from domestic dog with diarrhoea | host: Canis lupus familiaris | place: South Africa: Mmabatho, Mahikeng | collected 2019-09
CTTTATAAAGTATTTTAATACTTTTTTGAATCCGTCAATGCGTAAGTCCTATAATATATAATTTTATAAAAATTAAAATCATAACCTAACTCCTATATCCATCCACATATTGTTTTAAAATCTGTGCTAGTACTGAAATATCCCTGCCATCTTCTAAATCATTTAACTGCATAAAAATTTCCTTTATCTCTCCATAAGCATAGCTTCTCTCAAAAGATCTTAATATCCTCTCATGCTCAGTTTTCTCCACATTTTCCGCATCAATCAACAATTCTTCATATAGCTTTTCACCCGGACGTAAACCGGTAAATTGTATCTCGATATCCCCTAGCCCATTTTCATCAATCGGACGGAAACCACTGAGACGAATCATCTGTTTGGCCAGATCCAGAATTTTCACAGGCTCACCCATATCAAGCAAGAATACATCCCCACCCGTTCCCATTGCACCAGCTTGAATCACCAATTGTGCCGCTTCTGGAATAGTCATAAAGTAACGTGTCACTTCGGGATGTGTCACAGTTACGGGTCCACCTTGTGCAATCTGCTTTTTAAACAGCGGCACAACAGAACCTGATGACCCGAGTACATTACCAAAACGCACAATACTGATTTGAGTTTTCGGATGAGTTGATGCCAAACCCTGACAATACAACTCAGCCATACGTTTTGAGGCACCCATCACATTGGTCGGACGTACTGCTTTATCGGTTGAAATCAGCACAAAGGTTTCTACCCCTTGTTCCACTGCTGCATCGACACTGCGCTGTGTACCAATTGAGGTATTATAAATCCCTTCAAAAGGATTGGCTTCCACCAAAGGTACATGCTTATAAGCGGCTGCGTGATAGACTGTTTGCACGCAGTATTGCTGCAAAATACGTTCCAATTTTGCTTGATTCGTCACTGAACCTAAAACTGGTATGACCTGTACACCCGAGGTTTGCAATTCTCGATCAATCGAATACAAAGCAAACTCAGACATCTCAAACAGCACCAGCATTTTCGGCTGGTGCTTGACGATCTGACGGCACAGCTCAGAGCCAATGGAGCCCCCTGCCCCTGTCACCATCACCACTTTATGTTTAATATTTTTTTCTAACAGCTCAGGTTTCGGCGGTACAGGATCGCGACCGAGTAGATCAATAATATCCACTTCACGAATATCAGACACTTGCACCTGACCATCGACCAATTGGGTCACACCTGGCAGTTCCATGATTTTGACATCTGCTGCATCAAAAGACTCGATGATGTCTTTTTTACGTGCACGACCGACCGATGGCATGGCAAGTAAAACTTCTTCGATGCCAAATTTTCCAAGCTTTTTTTGCGCTTTTTTCGGTGAGTAAATTTTTAAACCACTTAAAGATTGCCCTTTCAGTGATTTTTTATCATCAATAAAACACACGGGCAGATAATCATCAGAACGGTTTAACGCGGCCGCAATCTGCTGTCCTGCCAAGCCTGCCCCATAAATCGCCACGCGTTTACGGGTTTGTTTTTTAGCAAAGGTTTTAAGTGTCGCATAGCGAATCACTGCGCGACTCCACCACATGTAGGAAAACAGCATAAAGCCGTACATGAGTGGGATACTCATTGGAATAAAGGCGACATCTAATTTTTTGATGGCATATAACGCCACAATTTGAATAAATGTCCCGATCGAAATACGCAGTAAATAATCTTCGTTAAATGAACGTACAATGGCACGGTAAATCCCGAGCAATACAAAAATCAGTACACCTGCAATCGCAATATAAATATACCAAGCCTCAAGCCCTTGCATCACAGTCACATTTGGACGCGCCAAACGAATAGCATAAGCAAGCCACATCATCAAAGGCAGCATGCACATGTCCATGGTCACCAAAACCACTTGTTTTTGGCGACGCGGTAATGATGCTATAGAACGGATTAAGTCTTTCACAAGATGCTCAAATGGGGTCAATAAAGCGAATGAGAGCGCATATTATACGCGCTTTTCTAGTTTAGATTTTTGCGATCACCGCTTGGATAGCATCCACGGTTTTCTGCAGGCTATGTTCAGACAATGTTGGGTGCACCAAGAACATCAGACTGCTTTCACCTAAAGCTTTTGCATTAGGTAAACGTGTTGCTGGACGCCACGGCGTTCCATCAAAGGCTTTTTCTAAATACACTTCTGAACATGAACCGCTAAAACATGGCACAGCTTGTGCGCTGATTTCCGCCATGATGCGATCACGTGACCAGCCTTCAGGTAGGGCATCAACATTGACTTGCACGTAGCATTTATAACTTGCATGCACATAATCAGATGATGGTTTAGGCACTGTAAAATAAGGATTATTTTCAAATACCGCTTGGATACGTGCCATATTGGCATGACGTTTTGCTGTCCATTCAGGCATTTGTTGCAGTTGCAAACGACCAATCACCGCTTGCATTTCCATCATGCGCCAGTTGGTGCCAAATGAGTCGTGTAACCAACGGAAACCTGGTGGATGTTGTTTGTTATAAACGCTGTCAAAGTTTTTGCCATGGTCTTTGTATGACCACATTTTTTTCCAAAGATTTTCATCATTGGTGGTAACCATACCGCCTTCACCGCCGGTGGTCATAATCTTGTCTTGGCAGAAAGACCATGCACCAATATGCCCAATTGAACCTGCAGATTTGCCTTTATACATCGCACCATGCGCTTGAGCACAATCTTCAATCACAAAGATGCCTTTTTCTTCAGCCAATTGCATGATCGGATCCATATCACACATCCAACCCGCCAAATGCACACAAATGATGGCTTTGGTATTGGAAGTAAGCACCGCTTCAATGGTACGGCGTGAAATGTTTTGTGAATCCAATTCCACTTCGGCAAAAATCGGATTGGCACCTGCGGTTACAATCGAACTTGCAGAAGCTAGGAACGTCCGTGAGGTGACAATCACATCATCACCCGCACCGATGCCTAGCGCTTTGAGGGCTAAATCCAGTGCCACTGTACCATTCGCTACCGCAACGGCATGTTTGGTTCCTGCAAACTGTGCAAATTCCTTTTCAAATTCACGGCATTCCTGACCTGTCCAATAATTGACTTTATTGGAGAGAAGGACGTTTGACACCGCATCGGCTTCTGCTTGGGTAAAGCTTGGCCAAGGCTCAAATGCACTGTTTAACATGGAATTTTCCTAAAACTTATTGTTGTAAAGTGATGACAATCCGCGCAGGATTACCCACCACTGTTGCACCCGCAGGGACACTTTTGGTGACCACAGCACCCATGCCGACAATCGCGCCTTTTCCAATCACCAAAGGTTGATCGGGAGTGCCCTGCTTAATCATGGCACCTGCGCCAATATAGGCATGGTCATGAATATGAATATTGCCGTTGCATTTTACGCCTGGCGCAAAGGTAACGAAATCCCCAATCACACAATCATGCTCGACATAGCTGTATAAATTGGCATGGAAGCATTTGCCGATTTTAATGTTGGAGGTAATCGTAACAAATGGGCTTAACGCAGAACCGTCCGCAATTTGAACCTCATCCATGAAAATGACGTTGTCCGCAGAGATCGACCAAAGCCCAATGCCATCCATCTTTAAACGCTGAGCGATCTTTTCTCGTACATGACTATTGGCAATAGCAATTTGTACGTATTTTTCTGAAGCCGTTTCATTTAAAAATGCGAGGTAATTCATGGCACGATGAGCGTTTACTTCTGCAACCCATTCCAAGGCATCATCAATAAATACGATTTCTGAAGCATCGCTTTCACGTGCTAATTGCTGACGTGCAACAGGCATTAAACTGCGCCCGCAGCCTGAAGCGCCATAAATTGCATAGAGCTTAGTCATGTTTGCTGCCTGTAAATTTATGCATAGTGACATCACCTTCGGCACTAATATCATCTTTCGCGAGTACTTTTTTGACGGTTTTCAGCATGATTTTAAAGTCGAGCCACAAGGACTGATTGTTGACATACCATGTGTCGAGTTCAAACTTCTTTTCCCATGAAATGGCATTGCGACCATTCACCTGCGCATAGCCCGTGATGCCGGGACGTACATCATGGCGTTTAGCTTGCTCGCTATTATATAAAGGCAAATATTCCATCAACAAAGGGCGTGGTCCCACGATACTCATGTCCCCTTTAATCACATTCCATAGCTCTGGCATTTCATCCAAACTGGTGGCGCGTAGCATTTTACCAAAGGGCGTTAAACGCTCACTATCAGGTAGTGGATTGCCTGCTGTATCCAGTGCATCTTTCATGCTACGAAACTTAATCATTTCAAATGGTTGCCCATGTAAACCCGGGCGGGTTTGGCGAAAAAGTACGGGAGAACCCAAATTCTTTTTCACATTATAAGCCACCAAAGCATAAACAGGAGACAGCAGCACCAGCGCAGATGATGCAATAACAATATCCAATAAGCGCTTTAACATGGTTCACTCTTAAGATTAGATGAAGATGGGGAAATGGTATCCATTTCTAGCAATGATTATACCCTGTTCGACGCCATCAAATTTATAAAATATTTCAACGGTCAAAGGGACTCAAGTATTCCCCATTCTAAAAGCTGCCAAACCATATAGCCGCTTAGAGATCTGTCCAACGACGATTGACTGCATGACCCGGGTTATTCATGCTGATAACTTTCGCGTAGTTTCCTACCGCAGTTGCATTTTCAGGAATGTCTTTCGTCACAACGCTGCCCGCACCGATAGTGGCATTATTGCCAATTTTGACATGCTCAATGATGCAAACATTCGGCCCAATATAAACATTGTCACCAATTTCTGCTGCTTGACGGCCGCCATTGGCACCAATCGTTGTAAATTGCGATAAATTTACATTATTGCCAAGCACAGTCGTAGGGTTAACAATCAGCGGCCCGCCATGACCAATAAACAAGCCATAGCCAATTTGAGTCGTGGTATGAATATCTATGCCGTACTGCTTTTTTTTATAATAATAAATTGGATAAGCCAGCTTCGCCCAAAAAGATTTTGCACTGGCCAAACGCAGCCAAAATGAAAAATTAAAACCACGATTGAAAAAATAAGTTTTTAAAAATGTTTTAAAACTGACATGACCGGTATAACGGTATAAATCACTTTTTATATATTTTAAGGTCATCTGGATCGCCTCTTAAATTGGGTAAATCGCCTTTAATGAATATCCATTTCAGCCATCATGTGCTTATTCACTTGATGCACATCATATTTATTCAGCGCAATTTCTCGCGAACGCTGTCCCATATACTCAATCAGTTTTGGATCTTCAATAAAGTATTGCATGCATTGCACCAAATCATCTACAGACTTCACTCCGACCAAATAACCATTCACACCGTGCGATACCGTTTCACGACAACCTGGTGCATCGGTGGTAATAATAGCCCGTCCCATAGCCATCGCCTCTAATACCGTACGTGGCGTGCCTTCACGGTAGGATGGCAATACATATACTGAACTTTGGGCAATAGCCGGTCTGACATCACTGAGTTTCCCCCAATATTTGAGGCGACCATCGGCAATCCACGTATCGAGTTCTACTTGCGAAATGGCAGATGGATTGTCATCAATCCAACCGACCAAATGAAATTCCGATTCAGGATATTGTGCTTTGATGATGCGCGCCGATTCAGCGTATTCGCGCACACCTTTATCACCCAAAAGCCGTGCAATAAGTAAAAATGAGGCTTTAACTGTCCCCACATCATTTTGAGGTAAGGGCAAGACATCAAAGTCTTGCACATTCACCCCTGAACCATTCACCACCACCGTCGGCTTACTAGCATCCAGTAAGTGCATGTCTTGGAACAGCTTTAAATCGTCTGGGTTTTGGAAAAAAACTTTGTCGCTACGTTTGAGCGCTTGCGCATATAAGCCATGCACCAGTTTTTGAAATAGACTGCGCTTACCCGCTTCTACATTTTGAAAGGCATAACCCAGACCAGTAATTAAAGCAAAACGATGCGGTACTTTCACCAGCCATGACGCGAGCGTGCCATAAATCACAGGCTTAATCGTATAGGACAGTACGTAGTCAGGCTGAATTTGACGGATATTCTGATAGAGATGTTTTAACAGTTTTAAATCCGACAGCGGATTAGTTCCTGTGCGCTGCATGGGAATTTCATGCAGATGATAGCCAAGGGCTTGCAGTTTTTGCTGTTCTTCTGGGAATGATGCGAATTCAGGTGCCATAATGTGAATTTCATAGCCGTGCGCAGAAATCGCTTCTAATAACTTGCCACGAAAATTGAGTACAGATGGCAAAAAACTGCTGATCATTAAAAACTTCATGCCTTTTGGCTCCACACCTGCATATATTGACGGCTGACAGTTTCAATACTGAAATTCTGCTCAACCCGTTCACGCGTCGCTAGTTTTAAGCTTTGCTTTTCTGCTTCTGATTTTTGTGTATAAGCTAAAATGGAATCTACCAAAGCTTGTGCATTACGTGGTGGCACAATGCTTCCTAAATCCTGCACAATATATTTGGCATCGCCAACATCGGTGCTGATACATGGCAAACCTGATGCCATGGCTTCGACCAACACATTCGGAAAACCTTCGGTAATTGACGTCATCAAAAATACATCGATCGATTGATAAAAAGCAGGCATATCTGAGATTTGATCAAGTAAATGAACTTTTTCGGCATCTAACTGATACTGCTCGAATAAAGCTTTCACTTCAGGATTTTCTAGGCTTGCACCACCACCTGCAATTTTAAAAATGATGTTTTCATTTTTCAGCAAGCCCATGGTTTCAAACAAATAGGGATAACCTTTGGCCGTATGATAACGCCCTGCAAAACCAATCACGGTTGGTTCATGCAATTGAGGATTGGGCTGAAATTTATCTAAAAACACGCCATTGGCAATCACTTGACTATTGGCATTTTTAAAGCCAAAGACCTGATGCTGCTGCATAGACGAATGCGCACAATAAATAATAGCACTAGGTTGCTGTGACAGTATTTTGCTTATGCCCAAGGCAATCTTGGTGCTGATTGATTCATCTTTAGGAGAAGCAAGAGAATGATGAATGCCCCATACGACCTTTGGTTTTTTCGCCAAACCAATAACACTGAGACTGGTCAATGCATTGGCATGGTACATCCAGCATTGCACCGTTGCGGCCTGTAGCTTTTTGAGTAATGCGCGCAGCTTACTCACCGTACTCAGCGTATTTAAACCATTCCAACCGAGCGCATAATGCGACTGACAACACTCTAAAGTACTTTGATACACCTCGGAAGTTTTCATCAGTGCAATGATCACGTGCTGATAGTCATGTTCAGTTTGCTGAATTAAGCGTACCAACATCATTTCGGCACCACCCACTCCTGCAAAGTTCGTGATCACATGTACCATCAAAGGTTTGCTCATGCCGCCGACTCCATCATTCGCAAATACTGCTTAAGTACGGTTTGCTTATGAAACTGCTGAATATGTGATTCAAAATCAGCATCTTGATATTGCACATAATCTGCAAATATCGCTTGCTGCATCGCTTGGGTTAAACCTGCCTGATCATTACATTCAACCAATAAACCAAACTTAGAGTTTTCTAGAATTTCCATTGGTCCACTTGGACAGTTGGTACTCACCACTTTCACTTTAGAGGCTAAGGCTTGAATAAGTACACCCGGCAAGCCTTCCCAATTCGAGCTTAAAACAAATAGCGATGCATATTTAAAATAAGCGTATGGATGGGCATCAAAGCCCGGTAAATCCACCACATCGTTTAAACCCAAGTCAGCCACTAGAGCCTCAAACTCAGCTCGTAATTCGCCTTCACCTAAAATCAATAATCGGGTTTCAGGATGCTGATCATGCAAGGCTTTAAAGGAGCGGATCAGAAAACCAAAGTTCTTTGCTTCAGTGAGACGCCCCACTGCCAAAATCACTTTATGGTCATTCTTAAAAAAGCGATGTGTGACTGGCGCTTTGAGTTTTTCAAAATAGGCATCGTCCAATACTGGGTTATAAATGGTACTCAGATTATTATTTTTATAGGCATAATATTCACGAAAATCGGCTTCAACCCCTTTAGAAACACAGACCACTTGCTGTGCCATGGGATAGGTCCAATTCACCAAAATTTTCAGCACAAATTTAGCAATGCCTTGCAACTTCATATTTTTTGACGGTGTCGATACTTCACGGAAGATCAAACGTGTTGCAACACCTGCAAGCTTTTTCGCAATGCCTGCCACAATATTGGTATGGGTTTGCGTGGCCACTAAGCAATCATATTGCTCAGCTTTCATTTTTATTTTTAAAGGCGTGATGCTATTCATCACCCGACCGCAATTAAAATTGACCAATTCAATTTTAGAACTCACTTCGGGTAACAGCTTGGCTTTATCGCCATTCAGGTCACATACACCTAAATGAATTTTAAGTCCTTGTTCAGCAAAACTGTTCGCCAGTTGAATGACCGTACGTTCTGCACCGCCACCGCCCAAGCTTGGCAAAAAGAACATGACTTTATTCAACATATGCAGACCTAAACTTTATGAAATGGGAGAATATTAAAGATGGTTTTTTGAGGCTTGAATCGCCATGGCGCGTTCCACACGGGCACGGTAATCGGTAATGCCAGCTAAGTCAGTATCACTGGCACAGGTGCTTTGAATTTTGGCTTGGAAGTCATCAAAACTGCTCACCACTTTGGCAGGTACACCAATCGCCACGCTATAGTCAGGAATGTCTTTGGTCACTACCGAACCTGCACCAATCACGACATTTGAGCCAATGCTCACGCCCGGCATAATAATGCTATTCACACCTATAAAAACATGCGAACCCACCTGAATCGGGGCAAAACGTTGATAACGTTTGCCTTTATCATCTTTGACCAAGCAGGTACTGCCATCATGAGTAATAAATTTCACGCCTGAAGTCACCGTGACATGATCACCAATTGAGACTAAAAACGGTTCTGAGCCCCAATTTTTAATATAAATTCGGCAGTTTTCACCAATTTTCACCCCCTTTTTACGTGCATATGCCACACTGCCCTTTGCCATAAAATAAGCAAGATCAAACAGCTGTCGAAAAGCAGAAACCATAAATGCCATACGCATGACCTATGTCAGGATCAGAAAATCGAAAGGAAAAAATTAAGCTGAATATTTTACGCTGAAAATATGTTTTACGATATGCATAGCACTTTATACGGATTTGATTTTTTTGGCTGGAATACCGACATACACCCCTGATTCAGGTAAAGGTTTAGACACCAAACTACAAGCACCAATCACGCTATCATCGGCAATAGTTACACCATCAAGTACCGTAACTCGTGCACCAAGCCAAATATTTTGCCCTAAACTCACGCCCTGTTTGGTAATCGCATCTTTCACCAACAGATCAGGCTCACCAAATTTATGATTACTAGCAATCAAAATACTTTGCGTACCAATACGGGTATTGTCACCAATGCTTACACCACCACAACCATTAATAAAAGACTTAGAATTAATGCTGACATCTTGACCAATCGACACTTTTCCGCCAAAGCATTTGATATAACAGCTTTCACCAATAAAACTGTTATCTGCAATTTCTAAAATCGCACCTTGCTCGACAATTAAACTGACATGATCACCAATATAGACATTCTTGCCGATCTTGACTTGGCCATTAATCTCTAGGGTACACGCTTTGCCGAAGTAACGAAATTGTGTGCCAAATGCCATGTTGTACATCACTTTACGGCACTGTGAAGCAAACCAATTCATGTATTTTAAGATTTTAAAAAACATCAGTTTTTGTTTCTCCACACCACATATAAAATGGCAAAGTTATAGAAAATTAATGCCACAGGCACCGCAAGTAACATATACACTTTATCAACAAAGACAGCATAGAAGCCTGCAAATAAAGCGAACTTAATGATGAGTTCTACGATTTGCAACTTAAACAACACTTGGCTGTTGCGCTGAGCAATCAGAAAAGCCGAGCTTGGCGGATTACAGAAAATCGCCCAATAACCCAAAGCTAAAATTTGGAAATAGCTTGAAATACCCACCCATTCACTGCCAAAAACCCATAAATATAAAGATTCAGGCAATACAAATACTAAAGCAAATAAGGGCAGTGAAACTAAACTCAGTAGCACACTGGCTCTTAATGCATTCTTGCCTGAGTGCGCATCTTTAAATTTGCGAATAAAAAACTGACGCAAAGTTTGCGAAATCAAATTAATCGGAACACGCAAAGTCCGTTCGACAATGGCATAGAAGCCCATCGCCTGCACACCAACAGAATGCGACACCACATAGTAAGGCAAATTATGTGAAAAACTATTCAGCAAGGCATGTGATGTATTGGCATAAATAAAATCTTTGTAATGTTTAAATGCCTGCCAACTGACTTGATAGAGCTGATGTTTCAGCAGATAAAGTAATACTGCCACAATCATAATGATCGAGCTGACGTTATAACTGTTCACCAAGCTAATTTGCATAACAAACGGTAAGGACAGTTGAACCGCCACCACGATGGCACTACGGAAAATATTTAAACCTGCACAAAAATATTCTTTATGTGCAGAAAATTGATAATTATACAGACTCTGAATCAGTGTATTGGCAAGCACGCCTGTGGCAACTGCAGCTGCCATTTCAACATTTAAAATAAAGCTAATGACGATGCCACTAAGAATCGCAATGCCCGTTGAGAACACTGCCCCTTCAAAAATCAGACTCTTTTTATCTTGCTCGTCCGCGACCAATATGGCTTGATCAAGACGTAAATTCGCAACCGTCGATAAAACACTAACGATGGCTAAAGCAATCCCATACGCACCAAAGTCTGCAACAGAATACAGGCGTGTTAAAACAGGAAGTGCGATAAATATCATTATCGCACCTGCCAGTAAACTTAAGGTAATCAGTCCAATGGACTGATATTTTGCGAAGAGTTTCGCAATCATCTGTTCAATATCATTTTAAGTTGTTTACGTACCAACGCATTGCAAGTTGAATGCCTTCAGCAATTTTAAACTGTGGCGCATAACCCAAGCCTTGCTCAATTTTGGCAATGCTGGCTTGTGAATGACGTACATCACCTGCACGAAACTCACGATAGACAGGATCACGGTCAAATTGAACATCATTTTCAGCAAGCGCGACTTGAATAGCACGATATAACTCATTCAAAGTTGTGCGGTCACCTAGTGCAACATTATAGACCTGATTTTTTGCTTCATTGCTTTGCGTTGTCGCAGCTAAAATATTCGCTTGCACAACATTTTGAATAAAACAGAAATCTCGACTGGTTTCACCATCACCGTTAATAAACACATCTTCACCAGCAATCATTGATGATGTCCATTTCGGGATCACTGCTGCGTAAGCGCCTTTCGGATCTTGGCGTTGACCAAACACGTTAAAGTAACGTAAGCCAATTGTTTTAAACCCATAAGTTTTCGCAAATACGTCTGCGTATAACTCATTGACGTACTTCGTCACTGCGTAGGGTGAAAGTGGTTTACCAATATTTTCTTCTACTTTTGGCAATGCCGGATGGTCACCATAGGTCGAACTGCTTGCCGCATAAGTAAAGCTAGCAACACCTGCATCACGCGCAGCAGTGAGCATATTTAAGAAACCACTGATATTGGTTTCATTGATCGTGATCGGATCGGCAATTGAACGTGGTACTGAGCCTAAAGCGGCTTCATGCAAGACATAATCCACACCTACACATGCTTTTTGGCAATCTGCAAACTGACGTATGTCACCTTCAATAAAGCTGAATTTTGCCCATTGCGCCTCAGTCACTAAGCTTTGTACTTCATCCAAATTATGCTGATGCCCTGTGGCGAAGTTATCTAAACCCACCACAGTTTGATTGAGCTTGAGTAAAGTTTCTAAAAGATTCGAGCCAATAAAGCCTGCTACACCTGTCACCAACCAAGTTTTAGGTGCAGTTTTGAGCTTATCACATACCTGTTGATATTGATTCATGATGGTATGCTCCTTACAAACGTAGATCAGATTCGGCTTGAGATAAGACGTATTTCAAGTCATACAGCACATGATCAGCTTTACCCAAAGCACGAATTGCATCAGCGCCCATCACCTTAAATTGCTGGTGGGCAACCGCAAGAATCACAGCATCATATTTGCCATTTTCCAATGTTTGCACTGGGCTAATACCATATTCATGCTCAGCTTCCGATACATCCACCCAAGGGTCATAGACATCAATCTGAGTGTGATATTCCTTGAGTTCATTGACGATATCAATGATGCGTGTATTACGAATATCTGGGCAGTTTTCTTTAAAGCTTAAGCCTAAAAGCAGTACTTTGGCATCTTCAACTTGAATGCGTTTTTTCAACATGGCTTTAACCAGTTGAGTCACGACATAAGCACCCATACCATCATTTAAACGGCGGCCTGCTAAAATAATTTCAGGGTGATAACCAATTGCTTGGGCTTTATGAGTTAAATAGTACGGGTCAACACCAATACAGTGACCACCGACTAAACCCGGACGGAATGGAAGGAAATTCCATTTAGTTCCAGCAGCCTCTAATACCGCTTCCGTATCAATGCCCATTTTATTGAAAATCAACGCCAATTCATTAATTAAAGCTATATTCACATCGCGCTGAGTGTTTTCAATCACTTTTGCTGCTTCTGCGACTTTGATACTTGGCGCTTTGTGCGTACCGGCTTCAATAATCAAGTTATAGACTTGATCGACATAATCAGCGACTTCTTCAGTTGAACCCGACGTGATTTTTAAAATATTGGTGACACGATGCAGTTTATCACCCGGATTAATACGCTCCGGGCTATAACCTGCATAAAAATCCTGATTGAATTTCAATCCTGAATTTTTTTCTAAAACAGGAATACAAACTTCTTCAGTTGCGCCAGGATAAACCGTTGATTCATAGACAACCACATCGCCTTTTTTCAATACTTTAGCGATACTTTCGGATGCTTTAACCAAGGGAGTCAGGTCGGGTTGCTTAAATTCATCGATCGGGGTTGGCACTGTCACAATAAAGAAATTACAGTCTGCTAACTGCTGTAAGTTCGTAGTGTAACTTAAATGCGTTGCTTGCTTTAATTCTTCTGGTGAAACTTCTAAAGTATGATCTTGTCCGCTCTGTAGCTCATCAATACGCTTTTGATGAATATCAAACCCCACCACGGGAACTTTTTTTCCAAACTCAACAGCTAGCGGTAAACCGACATAACCTAATCCGATTATGGCAATTTTTAATTCGGAGAGTTGTAACATACTGAAGCCTATGTCATCGATGAATCATCAATCATCGTTATGTTGTAAATAGCGTTAAATTATATCAGAAAATCAAATTTCGATTGTGTAATGATGTTCTATGAGGACTGTAATTTTAATCAAAAATATTTATAGGATTAAACAATTCCCCCTATAAAAACAACATTACTAATTTAAAAAAAATTCAACTAACAACAAGATCTTTAAAAAGATATTCATACATGCATGTCTTTATTAAACTTACAATTTAAAGCAAATTTAAAGCTATATTATACTAGGCGAATAGTATAAACTTAACATTCTTAAATTAGTAATTTGGGTACTTAAACCCGCATTTTAATGATTGAAAAATTTTATAAATAGGATTTGTATTCTAGTGAGTTACTATCGTTATAGCTGTATGTTAGCTTTAAGTCTAAGTATGACGGGTTGTGCCATTACTTCAGGCTTACAAACCTATGACCTTCCTAAAGAAGGTACATTTCAGACTGATTTAGGCTCGACAGTCAATGTTATTAAACTAACTCAAGAAAATTTAGTAGCTGTTCAACCCGCCCAAGTAAATCAGCAAAATTTTGCCCATCTCTTCAACCAACAACAACAAAGTTATCGTTTAAATCCGGGTGATATTTTATCTATTTATTTATGGGCATATCCTGAAATTACACCACCCACAAATACAATAAGCAATGAAGAAGCAATTAAATCAAACGGCTATCAAATTGATCAAAGTGGCTATATCCAATTCCCTATTATTGGCCGATATAAAGCTGCTGGAAAATCGCTAACACAAGTCAATCAGGAATTACGAAGCCAACTTGCTCGTTACTTAAAAACCCCGGATGTGATTGTTCGCGTACTTTCCTACCAAGGCCAACGTTTTTCTGTCCAAGGTAACGTAATGAAAGGTGGTCAGTTTAATCTAACCGACCAACCAACAAGTATTTATACTGCGTTAGGTATGGCGGGCGGAGTAAATAGTCAATTTGGTGACAATGCATCTTTAACTTTAGTTAGAAATGGTCAAAGTTATGTACTCAATAGTATTGAACTTGAAAAAGCTGGATATTCTTTACACAACTTACTCATCAAACCGAATGACACAATTTATGTCAACTCACGTGAAAACCAAAAAATTTATGTGATGGGAGAATCTGGCAAAAACCAATCTTTACCAATGCGTGAACAAGGCATGAGCCTCAGTGATGTCCTCGGTGAAAGTCTAGGTATTAACTCACTTTCAGCAAGTCGAGGTAAAATCTACGTAGTGCGTAGCGATATAAATAGCCCGATGACTGAAATTTACCATTTAGATTTAACCAGTATCGGTGATTTTGGGCTCGCTAACCAGTTCAAAATGCGCAGCAATGATATTGTCTATGTCGATGCATCAGGCTTAGCACGTTGGCAACGTGTCGTGAATCAGATGATTCCGTTCTCTAGTGTGCTTTATCAACTAGATAATTTAGGTAAATAATGAAAATTAATCACATTTTGGTGGTATGTATCGGCAATATTTGCCGTAGCCCCATGGCAGAATACTTTTTAAAACAGCAGTTCCCACACTTACAGATTGAATCTGCGGGTATTTCAGGCTTGGTGGGTCATGCAGCCGATGACAAAGCCCGTTTATGTATGCAACGTCATGGCATTGACATGCGTCCACACGTAGCAAAAAAACTCAATGCAGACTTAATTAAAAAAGCCGACCTGATTTTGGTGATGAGCCAAAATCAACAAAAGCATGTGGAACAAACCTGGCCCTTTGCCAAAGGCAAAACCTTTAGATTGGGGCACTGGCAAAGTAAAAACGTAGCCGACCCTTATCAGCACGATCAGGCCGTATTTGATGAGACCTGCGAGTTAATTCAAACCTGCATTGCCGACTGGAAAAAATATATCTAGTTTCTTGATACTCTAGCTTTTTTAAAATTCTACTTTTTTGATATTTAAACTATGAGCCAAACCGCCAACACCGAAGACACCATTGATTTAAAGGAATTATTTTTTTCCTTAATCGCACAATGGAAAATGATTACCCTTTGCGTTCTACTCAGTATCGTCTGCGCTTTACTGTATTTAAGAACTACGCCAGACACCTATGCAGTAGATGCTTTGGTACAGGTCGAAGACAGCAAAGGAGCCTCTGCAGCGTTACTGGGTGATCTGTCCAGCATGATTGAGCAGAAATCACCTGCACAAGCTGAAATTGAAATTTTAAAATCACGTTTGGTGTTGGGTAGCGTGATTGATCATCTGAATTTAAATATTCGCGTTTCGGGTACAGAAGACAGTTTTTGGAATCGTTTAATTGCCAAGCATGAATATGACAGTGAATATTCATCTCAGTCAGTTCTATTTAAGGACAATCAAAAAAGTTTTGATATCCGCCAGTTCGATATCCCACAATACTTTAAAGATAAAAACTTAATTTTAAAATTTGCACAAGGCAAATACAGCCTGACCGATGAAGAAACCGAACAGGTGATTTTTTCAGCACCTTTAAACCAAGTCAGTCAATTACAGTCTGAATTTGGGATGTGGAAAGTCGCTATTTTTAGTCAAGACAGCTTTGATAACACTTATAATATTGAAAAACAAAGCTTGCCCGCTGCCATGAAAAGCTTAACCGCTGACTATTCTGTGGCAGAAAGAGGTAAGTTAACAGGCGTGTTGGGGCTGAATTACCAAGGGTCAGACAAACAACACATTACCCAAGTACTAAATGCCATTTTAGCGGCGTATAGCCAACAAAATATTGAGCGTCGTTCTGCAGAAACGGCACAGACCTTAAAGTTTTTGGAAAACCAACTCCCAGAACTGAAACAACAATTAGATGTCGCAGAACGTGAATTTAACCGTTTCCGCCAACAGTTTAATACAGTCGATGTGACCAAAGAATCTGAGTTGTATTTAACCCAAAGTATTACTTTGGAAACCCAAAAAGCGCAGTTAGAGCAACAAGTGGCCGAAGCTGCGGCCAAGTACACCAACGAACACCCTGTGATGCAGCAAATGAATGCGCAATTGGGGGCAATTAACAAACGCATTGCAGAGTTAGATGGCACACTCAAACGCTTACCAGAATTACAACGCCAATATTTACAACTGTTCCGTGAAGTAGAAGTCAAACAACAGCTGTATACGGGCTTGCTTAACTCTTACCAACAACTGCGGATTGCCAAAGCAGGTGAAATTGGTAATGTGCGTATTGTCGATACTGCGGTAGAACCGATTGAGCCAATTAAACCAAAGAAATTACTAATTCTAATTTTGTCGGTTTTCTTGGGTGGCTTCTTGGGCACATTATTGGCCTTACTGCGTAATATGTTGCGCTCAGGTATTAAAGATTCGAATCAAATTGAAAATGAACTGGATTTACCTGTTTATGCCACTGTACCACGATCACCTGTGCAAGAAAGCCGCATTAAAATTCTGAAAAAGAAAAAGAATATTCCTATTCTTGCGGTTAAAAATAGTGATGATATTGCCATTGAAAGCCTGCGCAGCATGCGTACTGCTATTCACTTTGCTTTAAGCAGTGCCAAAAATAATATCATCATGATTTCTGGTCCTGCACCAGAGTTGGGTAAATCGTTTATTTCAACTAACTTAGCGACTATTTTGGCGCAAAGTGATAAGCGCGTATTATTGATTGATGCCGATTTACGTCGTGGTTATATGCACAAATACTTTAATTACGACCCTAAGCCTGGCTTAACCGAATACCTGAATGGTCAACACGAGTTAGGCAGTATTGTACGCAGTACTGAAGTTGAAAATTTAAGCGTCATTAGTCGTGGTAAAAGTCCTGCCAATCCGTCAGAGTTGTTAAGTACTCAAAAATTTGCAGAGATGCTCACGCACTTGTCGAGCCAGTTTGACCATATTCTGATTGATACCCCGCCAGTTCTTGCGGTCACCGATGGGATTATTATTTCACAATATGCGGGTGTGAATTTGGTAGTGGCACGTTATGCCAAGACGCAAATGAAAGAGCTTGAACTGACTGTCAACCGCTTCGAACAAGCTGGCGTGAAAGTGAATGGATTCATTCTAAATGATATCCAGCGTTCAAGTGCAGGCTATGGCTATGGCTATAACTATGCTTATGCCTATAAAGCCAATAAAGAATCAGACTAAATACATCCTCTAACCGATAAAAAGCCAGAACTTGATTTCTGGCTTTTTATTTTGTATGACAAACGTTTATATATTCAAATCCTTATAGTTTTTTTAAGGACTTCGGCATATATTAATTTGAAAATGTACTGGTGGTACAAAACACGTCATTCATGAAGTCTGCTAAGATGCTAAAAAACTTTTTGAATGTAATAGAATTAGGAAAAATTTCACATGAGTAAAGCCTTACCCATTGCTGTAGCTGTTATTCTAGGCGGTGCTGCACTTGTTCCCGTTTATTATGCATCTCAACACCCAGCTTCAGCCGAAGCCCAAGTTTCAAAAAATGCATCTGCCGTAGAAAAAATTAGCTATGCACTAGGTTATGAGGTTGCTCATCAAACTCCACCAGAACTCGATATTAACAGTTTTGTAACCGGTGTCCGTGCTGGTCATGCCCGTAGCCAACCCGCCTATAGCGAAGAAGAATTAAAACAAGCCTATGAGCAGTTCCAACAAGAAATGCAGCAAAAACAGGCTAATGATGCGAAGCAAGCACAAACAACCAGCGACAGCTTCTTAACTGAAAATGCGAAAAAACCTGGGGTGAAAACCACGGCATCGGGTTTACAGTACAAAATTACACAAGAAGGTACAGGCAAGCAACCCACTGCCAGCTCTGTCGTGACCGTGCATTACAAAGGCCAACTGGTCGATGGTAAAGTCTTCGATAGTTCACTTGAACGTGGCGAGCCAATTGAGTTCCCATTAAACCAAGTAATTCCAGGTTGGACCGAAGGTCTACAACTCATGAAAGAAGGTGGGAAAGCGACACTTTACATCCCTTCGAACTTAGGTTACGGCCCACAAGGTGTACCCGGCATGATCCCAGCCAACAGCACGCTTATTTTTGATGTTGAACTGATCAAAGTAAAATAAGACAAGTCAATCAAAGGAGAGCTTTTGCTCTCCTATTTTTATTGAGAATACGATATGAAAATTCAAACAACATTACTCTGTGGCTTGTTACTTTCTACACCTGTTTTTGCTGCACCGATTAATAATAAAAGCAGCATCAACCAACAAGTCGGTTATAGCTTTGGCTATCTCATGGGTCGTAGCAATGCCGAGTCAATTCAAGATTTAGATCTCGATGCTTTTGTGCAAGGGTTACGTGAAGCCTCTAAAGGCCAAGCTGCATCATTAAGCGATGAAGAAATGGCGCGTGTACTCACCCAATATAAACGCCAAGCCGAGGCAAAACAGTTATTAGAAGTTAAACAACTGGCTGATAAAAATGCCAAAATTGGTGCAGCCTTTTTAGCTGAAAATGCGAAAAAACCCGAGGTAAAAACCACGGCTTCAGGCCTGCAATATATGGTTTTACAACAAGGCCAAGGCAAGTCACCTAAGGCCAACAGCAAAGTCAAAGTCCATTATGAAGGACGTTTGATTGATCAAACTGTTTTTGACAGCTCGATTGCACGTCAGCAGCCTGCGGAGTTTCAAGTCAGCCAAGTGATTCAAGGTTGGACTGAAGGCTTACAGCTAATGAAAGAAGGCGCAAAATATCGCTTCTTTATTCCCGCTAAACTGGGCTATGGCCAAATTGGTTCAGGCGATGTGATTGAACCGAATAGCACCTTGATTTTTGATGTGGAACTGATTGAAGTGTTGCCAAAATAAGGCAGCAATGCAAAGGCAATGCTATATACAAAATAAAAAGTCTGATCTTCGTGATCAGGCTTTTTATTAAGTTCAATCTATTCTTCAATCAAGCCATGCTTTTTTAAGCTACGCGCTTCGCTCGCAGTAAAAAATAAAGTACTGCTTTGTTTTATGCTTCATGTTTGAGATGACGTGGTCTAAACCCAGTAAAGAGCAAACCAACCGCATATGCCACAACGCCGACCACGCACAACCCGATCACTTCGGCAACGCGTATCCACTGTGACACGTCACCATTATACCAAGTCAATGCATACCACAAAGCCACAATCATCACGGCGTTAGCAATACCAAACTGAATAAACAGTTTTTTCCAGTGTGCGCCAAAACGGAAAATATCGCGCTTGTGTAGATAGAAATACAACATCCCCGCATTCACCAGAGCAGAGCCCGAAGAGGCTAAAGCCAAAGCCATATGCTCTGCCTGCCAGTCAATCAATTTAAAGAAGCCAATAAACACCACGTTTAAAATCGCATTTGCGGCAACGGCCATTAAACCGACACGGACTGGTGTTTTGGTGTCTTGCTGCGCATAAAATCCAGGTGCAAAGACTTTAATCAACATAAATGAAATCACCCCAGCACTCATACATTGCAGCGCCAAAGCCGTCATTTGTGTATCTTCAAGGGTAAATTGTCCGCGTTGGAATAGGGCCTGAATAATAGGGGTCGATAACATGAACAGTGCAATGCTGGCCGGCACGCCAACCAAAACAATCACCTTCGCAGCCCAATCCATCATGCCACGAAACTTCGACATAT
>JACRYN010000096.1_pt1 | contig 19836 bp, 19 predicted proteins | sample 8023231 | NCBI WGS metagenome assembly JACRYN01 (sample SAMN15756473, study PRJNA655841) | gut metagenome | isolation source: fecal sample D84 from domestic dog with diarrhoea | host: Canis lupus familiaris | place: South Africa: Mmabatho, Mahikeng | collected 2019-09
TGCAAAGGTTATTAAATCTTGAGCATAAAAAAACGCAGCGGATGGCTGCGTTTTCAAATTGTTTTGGCTTACTTCAGTGCAGCCACAACCGCCTGCCCCATTTCCGCAGTACCCACTTTGCTCATGCCTTCAGACATGATATCAGCGGTACGCAAGCCTTGATCTAGGACACTGCCTACAGCATCTTCAATCGCTTGAGCAGCAGCTTCTTCACGGAAAGTATAACGCAACATCATAGCCACTGAAAGAATAGTGGCTAATGGATTGGCAATATTTTGTCCTGCGATATCGGGCGCCGAACCATGACATGGCTCATACATCCCTTTTGAATTTTCATCTAAGGATGCTGATGGCAACATCCCAATTGAACCTGTCAACATCGCGGCTTCATCAGACAAAATGTCACCAAATAAGTTACCTGTCACAATCACGTCAAACTGTTTAGGCGCGCGCACCAACTGCATTGCAGCATTATCAACATACATATGCGACAAGTTAATGTTTGGATAGTCAGCTTCTTTCATCGCCGTTACGGTTTGCTTCCAAAGCTCCGTCACTTCAAGTACGTTGGCTTTATCAACTGAACAGACTTTGCCGCCACGTAAACTGGCCATTTCAAAAGCCACTTTCGCAATACGCTTAATTTCAGACTCAGCATAAACGTCGGTGTTAAAACCTTGTTTTTCACCATTCTCAAGTTCACGAATCCCCCGTGGCTGACCGAAATAAATCCCGCCAGTTAATTCACGAACGATAAGAATATCAAGACCCGCTACAATTTCAGGCTTTAAGCTTGATGCATCTGCCAATTGCGGATACAAAATAGCTGGACGTAAGTTCGCGAATAAATTCAATTCACTACGAATTTTTAACAAACCACGCTCTGGACGGATCGAACGCTCAATGTTGTCCCACTTCGGACCACCTACCGCACCAAGTAAAATTGCATCTGCATTTTTAGCTTGTGCTGCGGTCACATCTGGATAAGGTGAACCGTGTGCATCTATGGCAGCCCCACCGAGTAGGCCCTGTTCCCACGTTAAACCTAAATTGAATTGATCATTGACTCGTGTAAGTACCTGTTCTGCGGCTTTTACAATTTCAGGACCAATGCCGTCACCAGCCAAAATCAAAATATGTTTAGACATGAAATATTCCATTGTTGGTGAGTTCTGACTCACACGATTAAAGTTTTTGTTCTACAAACTCGCCCAAGCCATTTAAGACATTGTAAGGTTTGCAAAAACGACGAATTGTTCTTTGGTTTTGTTTTAAATCGACACACAAAGGGTCAGGTGCAGACATATTCAATAAGCTTCCCTGATGTCGACTGCGTGCACGAAACATCCTAAAGGTGTAGCGTTCCGCAGGCTTAAAACGATGAATCACATGCAGCGTTTCAGCGCGATCGACCGAAACAGGATAGAAGCGAATCACCAGTTCATGTTGCCCCGCTGGCACTGACAGAAACAAGGCATTCGCTTCATTCAAATCATCTCGTTTTAGACGCACGACCTTCTCTCGAATGGCCTCACGGCTGACGCGATGATTGTCTGCATTAACAATTTTGATCTGATTCCATCGTTCAAACTCGCAGTTCACTGTACCAGTACAATAAAGCTGCGCATTATTTTTACTCGCTGGGGTATCCTGAATCCGCTTAATGCTTGCCGTATTCATACTTTGGCAGGCAGTTAATGTTCCCACCAACGCCAGTAGAGCGATACGACTGTAACTCGTCACCATTGTTCAAGCCCAACCTTTACCAGTAGCAAAACGTTTAAAATTCTTTTGCTCGATATTAACAAGAGATGGACTCAAGCACTAGATGCATCGAATTTTCAATTAAGCATGAATTTCAGCAAACACCCACGGACGTGATGCTTTGGTCTTTTCTTCATAGGCTTTGATGTCATCTGCGACCTGTAAAGTTAAACCGATATCATCCAAACCATTTAACAAACAGTGCTTACGAAATGGATCCACTTCAAATGTGAAGGCTTCACCCGATGGTGTACGCACTTCTTGCGCGTCCAAATCAATCGTTAGCTGATAACCTTCTGTTGCTGCACATTCTTTGAAAAGTTGATCAACAATTTCTTCAGACAAAATCACAGGTAACATGCCATTTTTGAAACTATTATTGAAGAAAATGTCGGCATAGCTGGGCGCAATCACAGTACGGAAACCATATTCTTCCAATGCCCACGGCGCATGTTCGCGGCTTGAACCACAACCAAAGTTCGCACGAGAAATTAAGATGCTCGCACCTTGGTAACGTGGCTGATTCAATGCAAAATCAGGGTTTTTAGGACGTTTAGAATTGTCTTGCCCCAAAAAACCTTCATCTAAATAACGCAATTCATCAAATAAGTTTTCACCAAAACCCGTGCGCTTAATGGATTTCAAAAACTGTTTTGGAATGATCAAGTCTGTATCGACATTGGCACGGTCTAAAGGTGCAACGATACCTTGTTCAACGGTATATTTTTTCATGTCTATGCTCCCAAGCCCGAATTAAAATGAACGCACATCGACAAAGTGACCTGCAATCGCTGCTGCGGCTGCCATTGCTGGACTCACCAAATGCGTACGACCGCCATTGCCCTGACGACCTTCGAAGTTACGGTTAGAGGTCGATGCACAGTGCTCACCGGGTTGTAATTTGTCTGCATTCATGGCTAAACACATTGAACAACCTGGCTCACGCCATTCAAAGCCCGCTTCAATCAAAACTTTGTCTAAGCCTTCAGCTTCGGCTTGCGCTTTGACTAAACCAGACCCTGGAACCACCATGGCTTGTTTAATCGTACTTGCCACTTTTTTGCCTTTGGCAACTTCAGCCGCGGCACGAATATCTTCAATGCGAGAGTTGGTACATGAACCAATAAAAACACGGTCTAACTGAATATCTGCCAACGCCTGACCTGCGGTTAAACCCATGTAGTTATAAGCACGCGTCCAATCATTGCGTTGCACTTCATCTTTGGCTTGTTCTAAAGTTGGTACAGCTTGAGTCACTGGAATCACCATTTCAGGCGATGTACCCCAAGACACTTGTGGCTCAATCTCTTCACCTTGCAATACAACTACAGTGTCAAAATGCGCATCTGCATCCGAATGTAAGGTATTCCAATATGCAACAGCAGCATCCCACTGTGCGCCCTGTGGTGCATATGGACGGTCTTTGACATAAGCAATGGTTTTGTCATCGACAGCAACCATACCCACACGTGCGCCACCTTCAATCGCCATATTACATACCGTCATACGGCCTTCGATCGACATATCACGGAACACTTGACCACCAAACTCGATCGCGTGACCTGTACCACCCGCAGTACCAATTTTACCAATGATGGCTAAAACCACATCTTTCGGTGTTACGCCCTGACCCAATTGACCATCAACACGTACCAACATGTTTTTCATCTTCTTTTGAACCAAGCATTGGGTTGCCAATACATGCTCCACTTCAGATGTACCAATCCCGTGCGCCAAACAGCCAAATGCACCATGTGTTGCCGTATGTGAGTCTCCACAGACCACCGTCATACCTGGTAAAGTCAAACCTTGCTCAGGCCCGACTACATGTGCAATACCTTGACGGACATCATTAATGTCGAACTGCACCACATTAAAGGCTTTACAGTTGTCATCTAAAGTTTGAACTTGGATACGCGAAGTATCATCTTCAATACCTGCGATTCCCTCTGAGCGCTCTTTGGTCGATGTTGGAACGTTATGATCAGGGGTTGCCACATTCGCACTTAAACGCCATGGTTTACGGCCCGCCAGTTGTAGGCCTTCAAAGGCTTGCGGAGAAGTCACTTCATGTAATAAATGACGGTCGATATAGAGTAAAGCCGAGCCATCGTCGCGTTGTTTTACTAAGTGGTCATCCCACAATTTGTCATACAATGTTTTTACTTGTTGGTTTTCGCCTGCCATGTCGATTGACTCCACTGGACTGGGTAATTCTTTCATTAAAATCGATTATAACGACGATTTCACATAAATCTAATTTATCATTTTTATTAATTTAAAAACTTTTTGGAATTATTTTAAATTCATACCACTTTGTTTCAATCCCTTTGATTACAAGCCCTCACCGTTGGTTTTAATTCAAGCCCTATACGCCTATTTCTCAACCTGTTGTAGGCCTCACAGTATATTTCCCTGCTCAGCCATGCAAGGCTTATCTCCCCTATTTAGACCAATACTTTTGAAGCTCACTTCGTTGATCTGAATAAAAAGAAAGCGACCTATTCATAAGCTAAAGAGTGAAATCTACAGAAGCTTGTTTGCTCACGTCAAACATCCCAAACAATCACTGCATCGCCTTTCATTCAAAAACCCAATCACGAGCAATCAAAATTTCATTTTGACTTTACTAATGATAATAATTACTATTTACAAATGAAAGGCATTATTGAGAGGGTATTTATCATGGCGAACATTCAGAAATTTGTAGCGAACAATCAGCGCATATTCAAAAAAACCCTAAGCTATTACATCATGCACATTACCGTGGCCATGATTGTGGCTTACTTTGTCACAGGTAACTTATGGATGGCGGTCACACTCAGCTTATTAGAACCAACCGTGCAAGCCTTCGCATTCTTTTTCCATGAACGTATTTGGGAGAAAAAGAACCGTACTACCGAAGAAAATATTCCTGCTTAAGCCCTTATATCAAGCGCCCTCTCAACTCTCCAAAAGATCACATCAAGTGATCTTTTTTTATTTTATTCCAGATCCAATAAGCTCCCGTTCATTTTAAAGATCGCAATTCATATAAAATTATTTTATAATTTAATTATACTTTCATAACTAGATTATCCTTATGAATCTTGCAGCCTTCGAAGCTTTTGTAAAAGTCATGGAAACCGGCTCTATTTCTTTAGCCGCAGATCAGCTCTTCATTACGCAACCTGCTGTAACCAAACGTATTCATAGTTTAGAAGAATATTTTGGTGTGAAACTGTTTGAGTCTGCGGGTCGTGGTGTACAAGCCACGCATGCCGCACATTCACTGCTGCCTAAAGTTAAAAACTGGCTCAATGAACTGGGTGACATTCACCATACCTTGAGTCATGAACAAGGCATGGTCCAAGGCAAACTCAAAATTGGCACCAGTCACCATATTGGTTTACATCACTTGCCGAGCCATTTGCGTAGCTATGTGCAAAGCTTTCCAAATGTCACCTTAGATGTACACTTTGTCGACTCCGAGCAAGCGCATGAAAAAGTACTGGCTGGCGACTTAGAATTGGCTTTTTTGACGCTTCCCCCCAAACTCGATGAGCGTTTGCAGTACGTCACCATTTGGGAAGATCCTTTAGTTTTTGTAGCAGCGCCGTTTCATCCGCTAGCACAAATGCAAAACCTACAACTCGAAGACCTGATTCAATACCCAAGTTTATTGCCTGCATCACAAACCTATACCAGCCAAATCACCTTGGCAGAGTTTGAAAAACAAGGGCTGAAACCTAAAATCACCATGAGTAATAATCCACTCGAATCGATTCGTATGTTGGCATCGATTGGACTGGGTTGGTCAGTGCTTCCAAAAACGATGATTAACCAAGACCTACAGCAGTTGAATGTGAAGTTCGAAATGAACCGTCAACTCGGTATGGTTTGGCATCCGGGCAGAACCCAATCTCGTGCGGTGCAAGAGCTGATTGCAATGATGAATTAAGCTTTACAGGCATTAAAAAACCATCCACAAGGATGGTTTTTTATTTTGCTCGAGCGAATTAAGAAGCACTTATAGCCAATGCAACCAGCCCAAGCCAAATCACCAGCAAGATCGAACCTGCTACGATATTTGTACCCCCACGATTTTCTAATTCAGTATTGACGCTACCACTTCCCAACTGGCGAGTTTTGGCAATCTGTTGATCGACATGATGTCGATATAAGGTATTCCCAAACATTCCAAATGCTACGGCCAAGCCAATATTTGCACCAGAACTTTCAATCCCCAAAAGTATTTCAACAATCCCTATAGCCACAATCAAACCAATGGCCATAAAGCCATAACTGTACATTTTTCGATAAAATAACCAGACCACACCTAAGAAAAAGGCGGCAATATTAAAGCCTGCATATTGTTTCTTTAGCGTGATTTTTTCAAATTGAGCTTGATAGTAAGACGCATATTTCGCACCGACAAACAGGGCACGATCTTGTTCTAATTGATTAACTGAAGGGACGTGTTCTAAAGACGTAGAGTCAGGAAAAGCTGGATGATCGAAAGACATAAATTTCTACTTTTATCTTATTTTTATACAGAGAGGCAAAGCTTCGACGCTCAGCCTCTTTGAGTTCTACTTATTTTTGGATGAGTGAATCTTCATGCAGGGATTCATTCAGCTGATCTACAATAATGGCCCACTCACCGTCCGATTTAATTTTTTCTGCCAAAAACTGACGTTGCGCTTCAGTCCAATACTCTGCGTCAACAATCTTGGTTTGTGCATTGAGCTGATGCGTTACAATAAACAAGGCGATGGCCTCTTCACTCGCATCTAAACCGAGTTGCTCAAACAGGTGGGTCATTCTTGGTCGTACACTCATATTTTTTCTCCACGCTTATGTTCTAATTTTTGATAGTCAAAATAGCTTTAGCCAAGATTCAACATAGCATACTTGGCTAATTTTCCAAGATCAGCCCACCTATAGCCCCACTATTTTATCTCTTTCAAATAAAGAAGACTGCCCGAAAGCAGCCTTTTTAAACAACGAAAGACAGATACTTAAATCGACCAGTCTTGAATTTCCCATGCCTGCTCTTTAGCCAATGCTTCTAGGCGGTCATCTGGATTGACGGCAATGGCATGGTCAGCGTATTCCAGTAAAAAGCGATCATTGATGGAATCTGAATAAGCCCAAGACTCGCTAACATCACGCCCTGCAAGCCATTGGTCTAAACGCGTCAATTTGCCTTTTTGGTAGCACGGCGTGTTGATCACTTTGCCCGTGTATTTACCCTCAACCACTTCAGCATTGGTCGCAATAATTTCACTAATCCCAAACTCACGGAAAATCGGTGCGGTAATAAAATCAGAGGTTGCGGTAATGCCAACCAAAGCATGTCCAGCATCGCGGTGTTTTTCAATAGCAGCAAAACCTTCGGGACGCATTTGCGGGCGAATCACTTTGTGCATGAACAGCTCATGCAGTTCAGTAAGGTAGGCATTGTCATGTTGAGTTAAAAATTCAAATACAAATTCATTATAGGCAATCGGGTCGAGCTGCCCTGCTTTGTAGTCTTCATAAAATTTATTGTTCATGGCGCGATGGCGAACTGGGTCGACCAAGCCTTCATTCACCAAAAACTCTCCCCAAGAATGATCTGAATCGGTGTTTAACAAGGTGTGATCGAGATCAAATAGCGCCAATTTCATGAAAATACTCGTAAAAACTGAAATTTAAGAAAAAATTTGTAAATCTATCTCCGCTAGTCGATAGAAATTCGTTAAGATCATAGCAATTTTAACATTTTTAAACTTTGCTTTTTTCGAGTTGGATACAGAAATAAAAATCCCCGATCGCAAAGTCATAAATTACACAATATTTAGGTAGCCAAATGATCGATTCGGAAGGTTTCCGACCCAATGTCGGGATCATTTTGGCAAACGAGTTTGGACAAGTTTTATGGGCAAAACGCATTGGACACAATGCTTGGCAATTTCCACAAGGAGGTATCCAATATGGAGAAACCCCTGAACAGGCACTTTATCGTGAGCTGAGAGAAGAAGTTGGCTTACTGCCCGAACACGTCCAAATTGTAGCGCAAACTAAAGGTTGGCTGCGTTATCGTTTGCCGCACCGATACATTCGTACAGATTCCGATCCCGTATGTATTGGACAAAAACAAAAGTGGTTTTTACTCAAACTCACTGCTCCCGCTCAGAATATTCGTTTGAATTTGTCTGATCCGCCTGAGTTTGACCAATGGCAGTGGGTTAGTTATTGGTACCCGCTGGGGCAAGTTGTGAATTTTAAACGCGATGTATACCGCAAAGCGATGGTGGAGCTGTGCAATCAGCTCCCTCAAAAAAAGCCTTAAAAAATCTAGACGTCCTACAGATTTTTTAAGGATCTCTTGTTATAAATAAGTTGGACGCACATTATTTTTGGAGTAGACGCGATGTCGAATATGCAACTGGATACCCTTCGACGCATTGTACAAGAAATCAATGCGTCCACCAGTTTGCATGAATCACTCGACATTATGGTCAACCATGTGGCGGAAGCCATGCATGTTGATGTTTGCTCCATCTATTTACTCGACGAACGCAATCAACGTTATTTGTTGATGGCATCGAAAGGTTTGAACCCTGATTCGGTCGGCCATGTTTCACTGCATACCAGTGAAGGCTTGGTTGGTCTGGTGGGTCAGCGTGAAGAAATCGTTAACCTTGACAATGCACCGAAACATGAACGTTTTATGTACTTACCTGAAACAGGTGAGGAAATTTATAACTCGTTCCTCGGTGTACCCGTCATGTACCGCCGTAAAGTCATGGGCGTGCTCGTGGTGCAAAACAAAGAGTCGCAAGACTTTAGTGAAGCTGCGGAATCTTTCCTCGTCACGCTCTGTGCTCAGCTTTCAGGGGTTATTGCGCATGCGCATGCGGTGGGCAATATCGATGTATTTCGTAAACCGAGTAATTTACCTGCCTACAAAACTTTCCAAGGTGTCCCAGGTTCAGGTGGGATCGCCTTAGGGCGTGCTGTCATTCTCTATCCCCCTGCGGATTTGGCGGCTGTCCCTGACCGTGAAGCCGATGACATCAGTGAAGAATTAGAACTGCTAGATCGTGCCCTCACCTCAGTGCGTGATGAAATCAAATCGCTTGATGACAAAATGCAAGATGCCCTCATGGCAGAAGAGCGTGCACTATTTAGCGTGTTCTTACGCATGTTGGATGAAAATGCACTACCCGCGGAAATTAAAGAACAAATTCGTGATGGTAACTGGGCACAAGGTGCAGTTCGTATTGTGATTGAAAATCACATCGATCTGTTTGAACAGATGGAAGATGACTATCTCCGTGAACGTGCCGCGGACTTAAAAGATCTCGGACGACGGATTTTGGCCTATTTGCAAGAAGCCGACTCCAGCCACCGTGAACTTACTGATGAAAGTATTCTGATTGGAGAAGAAATCTCAACCGCAGCCTTGGTTGAACTGCCAGTCGATAAAATTGCAGCCATCGTAACTACCGAAGGCGCCATGAACTCGCATATGGTGATTGTGGCGCGCGCACTCGGTATTCCAACCGTTGTTGGTGTCACTGAACTGCCAATTAATACCCTTGATGATGTGGAAATGATCGTCGATGCGCACCAAGGGCGCGTGTTCATTAATCCACCTCGCCGCTTACGTAGTCGCTATAAAGAAATTCAAAAAGAAGAAGAACTGATTGCCAAAGATTTAAAACAGTATGAAACCAAAGATGCCATCACTCCTGATGGTGTCGCAGTCAAACTGTTCGTCAATACTGGTCTGATGATTGATGTGGTCCGTGGTGTACAACGCGGTGCCAAAGGTGTTGGTCTATATCGCTCTGAAATTCCGTTCATGCTGCGTGATCGCTTCCCAGGTGAAGAAGAACAGCGTGCGATTTATCGTCAACAGTTGAGCCACTTTGCCAACAAACCTGTGGTGATGCGTACCCTCGATATCGGTGCAGATAAGGACTTGCCTTATTTCTCAATTGAGGAAGAAAACTCAGCTCTCGGCTGGCGCGGTATTCGCTTTACGCTTGACCATCCTGAAATTTTTTCTTCACAAATTCGTGCCATGCTCAAAGCCAGTATTGGTCTCAACAACCTACACATTCTTCTGCCAATGGTGACCAGTGTCAGTGAAGTAGAAGAAGCGCTGTATTTACTGGAGCGTGACTGGGTCGCGGTGCAAGAAGAAGAACAGGTCAAAATCACCAAACCAAAAATCGGGATCATGGTCGAAGTACCTAGTGTCTTATTACAAATTGAAGAATTTGCCGAGTTGGTTGACTTTTTCTCGGTGGGTTCAAACGACCTAACGCAATATTTACTGGCCGTTGACCGTAATAATCCACGTGTTGCCAATGTCTATTCACATTTCCACCCTGCGGTTTTACGTGCGCTCACCCGCTTAGTTAAAGAGTGTCATAAGTACAACAAACCGGTCAGTATTTGTGGGGAAATGGCGGGCGATCCTTTGTCTGCGATCTTACTGATGGCGATGGGCTTCAATACCCTATCAATGAGCTCAAGCAACATTCTGCGTGTACGCAAAGCCATTTGTCATGTCCCAATGCCAGATGCGGTCGAATTGTTAGAGCGTGCCTTGAAAATGAGTAATCCACTCATTGTGAAAAGTCAGATGGAATATTATTTTAAAACCCATGGTTTGGCCGATATGGTCAAATCCGCAACACGTATCGTGACGGCTTAAAGGTCTTTAAACCCAAAGAACGGACATTAAAAAAGGGAGATAATCATCTGAATATCTCCCTTTTTTGTGCTTGTCATAGCCTCGTTTTGCATTTTTCTTTCGGTCTACAAAGACTTGGCTTTGGTTAACTTCATGCATATGTTTAGCCACGAAGTTGTGAATCACAACTTTTGGCTCAGCTTTCTTCTTTGCCATTTTTTTCACCTTGTTGATGTGATCATCTCGCTGATGATGCGCTAGAAATTTTACGCCTTTTTGAACGTATTACAAGCGATTTTGGCTGAACCTATATCACCAACTCATCCGCTATTTTCCAATTCAATTACAGGTTATGGCAATGCTTTATTTTGCACTGCCTTTGATCCATATACTTAAAATATCGCTTAGACATAAAACTGTTCTAACAACAAAATCATCGCAATCAACATCATCAATACCCCTGACACTCGACTGACCACTCTAGCTGCCTGCGGACGTGTGCCCAAAACTTTTTGCGCACTAAATCCAACCAGGAAATAAACAGCCGCACAACTCATAAGGTGAATTCCCGCCAATAAAACAATTTGAGAGGTAGGCGACAAAGCCGCTTGCGGGTCGATAAAGGGCGGCAATAAAGCCAAAAATAACAGCAGGACTTTCGGGTTTAAACCACTTAAGTAAACGCCTCGAATATACCATGACTTTGAAGATGCCAAGACCACCTGATCACGACTAATCGTTGCAGGACGCATCGATAAACTCAGCCCCATCCACAGCAGATAAACAGCCCCAACACCGGTGAGCACTTGAAGTAATACGGGCTGACTGGTCACCAATGTCCCTACACCCGCCGCAACAATCAGTGCCGCCATCAAATGCCCAGTTAATAACCCGGTCACCGCAGGCAAGACTCTTTTACCCTGAATCCCCGACGAAATGGCATAGGCCCAATCTATACCGGGGGTCATCACAAACAGGATAGAAACACCCCAAAATGCAATCAAAATATTCAGTGACATCCCTTTACTCTCTCATCCATCACCGTTTTGAGGTTTAATCCAATCAAAACATGATCTGTATCAAATAATTTTGAAAGGATATCCTTTAGGCTCTAAAATGTGCTTTCAAATATTTGTGCAATAACGCCTAAAAAGGGGAGATTCTTCCACATGGATAAAATTGACAAGAAGATTCTTGCTGAACTACAAGCCGATGGTCGTTTATCTGTTACGGAGTTGGCGCATAAGGTAGGGCTTAGCCTCTCTCCCTGTCACCGCAGAGTCAAAGCCTTAGAAGATTCAGGTATTATCAAAGGCTATCGCGCACAGTTGGATATCTCCCAGCTCGGCTTGAATTTCTCCACCATTGTTTTTGTGACGCTCAAAAATGGCGATAAAGATTCGGTGCAGCGTCTTGAAGAAGCGATTCTAAAAGTTCCTCAAATTGTGAAAGCGCAGCGACTTTTTGGTGACCCCGACTACTTGCTGCATGTCGTGACCTATGACTTGGAAAGTTATCAAAAACTCTATGATGAGCACTTGTCAGCACTGCCAAATGTGCAACGTCTCATCTCTACCATGGTGATGAAAAATATTATTTCCAATCGTAGCGTCTTGTTCTAACAAGACTATGCTCTAGGGTCAGCTAAATACCTGTAATTGATCTGTCTTTTTATGGATGATTTCGCGATTTCAAGCAGATCTGTCCTGCTCGGTGCTAAAAAGTCCTTGTTAATGAATGATGTTCAACAAAATCGAGAAGCCTCGCTTCAATAAAAAGAAAGTGGCTAGAACATATTTTAAATTGAAGCGTGAATCATATTATTTCTCACCATTTTTTTGTTTGCTTCCCGTGATAAAAGCGCTAGATTAAATCTTAATCACAGACAAAATAAGAGCATCATCATGCCACTCGGAAAAGACAAAGATGCAACCATTGTGGTCAAAGATACACCTGACCAAGAAAAGTATGAGTTTCTAAAAGAAAAAATTCGTTATAAGCAGGCCTTGCGCGAAAACTCCAAAAAAATTGACCACCAAAAAGTCCGCTTGAATATCCAAGCGGATGCGCTACCCAGCAAAACCTTTTTTATTATGAATGCCTTGGCTGCTGTCATTGCAGGCTATGGACTACTGTCCAACTCGGCTGCGGTAGTGATTGGCGCGATGTTGGTTGCCATGATGCTGGGGCCAATTTCAGGTATTGCCTTGGCTTTAATTGATAACCGATGGCTGCTGTTTAAAACCGCGTTGTCGACCTTGTTACTTGGCGTTGCCATGATTTATAGCATTGGGATCATTTTAGGGCTGGTGAACTATGACCTGCCTATGACCAATGAAATTTTATCCCGCACACAGCCAACCATTTTGGATTTGATGATCGCTTTAGCAGGAGGTGCCGCAGGTGCTTTTGCCTCAGTATCTCCTCGCCTGTCTGTGGCTGTGGTGGGTGTCGCCGTTGCGACGGCCTTAGTTCCGCCCTTGGTGGCCAGCGGGATTTTATTTGCACATATGGAATGGAAAAACTCAGCCAATGCATTTTTACTGGCAGTGACCAACATCTTCGCCATTCAGATTAGCTCATCTTTAGTCCTTTGGATTGCAGGCTTTAGACGGGGTTCCAGCGAAGAAGTGCAGAGTAATGTCAAAGAGTTTCTCAAACGTAATGCTGTTAGCCTAATGTTCTTGGCACTTTTAGGGATTTATCTCTCACTCAACTTTTATGCGCTGCTCAATACACGGCTGTACGAAAGCAGTACCGAGGCGACCATTAGCACAGAACTCAACCACGCCAATAATATTATTGATACCATCCAATACGATAAAAGAGATGATTTCACTTTAGTCCGTGTCTCTATCCGTGGAGATATTCCGCCTAGCCCAGCGCAAATTGCCGCACTCAATCAAAAGCTATTGCCAGACTTGAACGATAACCCAAGCATTGTTCAAGTCCGCTTTATTCCGATTGATATTATTCAGGCTGAAGATAGCCCCACCATCAAACTCGAACAAGATGAAGCACAAAAGCTTTCCGTACAATAAAGAGCTTTAAGCTACAAATGCTCTATGCAGCAGTCGTTCTACGTCGGGTTGTTTCATTTCAAGCATCCCGACAACCCGACCATGAAATGGACTATAACGGCTTTGAATAAAGCCATCAGCCACATAGTCTGGTGCATGCCGTTTTAGCAGGACTGCTTGTGCCAAAATCACTAAACGACTAACCAAGCTGCGCCCCATGAATTGTAGTTCGTCAGGTTTCTGCTGGAACAACTGAAATAGACTTTTCAGCTCTTGTTTCAACTGTTCATCTTGCATAGCCGTGGTGGCCAAATCTTGAAACAGGATTTCAATCGACTCTACATCACGGCTGATAGCACGCAGCACATCCAAACACATGACATTGCCTGAACCTTCCCAAATGGTATTGACTGGGGCTTCTTTAAAAATACGTGCCATGATGCCGTTGTCAACATAGCCATTGCCGCCAAAAACTTCCATTGCCTCACCGCTGAGTTCCACAGTACGTTTACATATCCAGAACTTCGACGCTGGGGTCATAATGCGTTTCCACGCTACAGACAGCGCATCATCTGTTTCATAACAATGCGCCAAATGAAAACTGAGTTGCATCGCCGCTTCCGTTTCTAAGGCTAAATCTGCCAGTAAGGCTTGCATCAGCGGTTGTTCAGCCAAATGCTTACCAAAGGCTTTACGCTGACGGGTATAAGCAATACATTGCACCAAGGCTTGTCTGAGCATGGCAGTACTACCCACCGAACAGGTCAAACGGGTATAGTTCGCCATTTCAATGATGGTGGGAATACCGCGTCCAGCTTCCCCAATCATGATGCCCCACGCCTCTTTAAATTCGACTTCCGAGCTGGAGTTACTACGATTGCCCACTTTGTCTTTTAGCCGTTGGATATGGATCGGATTCTTGGTGCCATCCTCCAGCCAGCGCGGTACAAAGAAACAGGCCAAACCATCTTGTTCCGTCTTTGCCACGACCAAATGCGCATCACACATCGGTGCAGAGAAAAACCATTTATGCCCTGTGAGCAAATAAGCTTGACCGCGCCCCGACTCGGCGACTGGTACAGCAATGGTTTCATTGGCACGGACATCTGAACCACCTTGCTTTTCAGTCATGCCCATGCCTAGCCAAATCGATTTTTTCTGGCTAATCGGTACATCACGTTCATCGTATTCTGTCGAAAGTAACTTATCGCAGATTTTAGCCCACAGTTCAGGTTCGCGTTGAATCAGTGGAATACTGCCTAAGGTCATCGAATTTGGGCACAAATTTCCACACTCCACCTGCCCTGCCAAATAAAAACGCGCTGCCCATTCGACCCATTTTGAGGGTGAATTGGGCTGATTAAACGGATGTGCGTGGGTATCGAACTGACGATTTAATCCCATCCATTTATGCCATGCGGGATGAAACTCGATAGAGTCTTTACGGCGTCCACGGGCATCAAAGGCATGTAATATGGGCGTATGTCTATTGGCCAAGTCGGCATAATCATAATATTCCGCTGAACCAACGACATTCCCCAACTCTGTGAGTTTTGCCTGATCCTGACTGCCATAACGAGTGAGAATTTCTTGTAAAATGCTATCGGTTTCAAACAGGTTATAATTTTCCAGTTCATCAAACTGATTGCTAATTTGATGGGTCATCCATGCCGTATTCATATCACTTTGCTCTTGTTATGCTGTGCTTTTCATTTCAGTATAGAGAAAAATTGAGTCTGCCATGTTCAGCTTTGTGCTATGAAGAATCCTGAGATCCAAGCCCGCCGTAGACCGCGCCAATCGCGAGCTAAGCTTACCCAAGAAGCTTTACAAGAAAGTTTTGTTCGGCTTTTGCATGAGCGCCATGCGCACGAAATTACCATTCGGGAAATTACCGATGTGGCGGGAGTCGGTTTAGGTACCTTTTATGAGTACTTTTCAAAGAAGGAAGATTTGGTTGCATTGACCATTCATCAGCATGTGAAAACTAATGCGGAGCAGCTAAAAACTTATGCACAAAGCCTGATGGAGTTATCCACAAAATTGAGTTTTGAGGACTATTTACAGCAGATTATTCACTTTCAGCTTGAGCAGATTCAGGCCCGACAGTTTCTATGGGCACAGACTTTTCTACTGGAACGGCAGGTGTCGAATATTGAAAGCTATCGAAAGAGTTATGAAATGATGGTGCAAATGTGGCGCAGTATCCTTGAGCCTTATATTGAAAATGAAGTGCAACTCAAGCGAATCAGTTTAAATGTACAGCGGGTGTGTTATGGCTTTGTGTCGCAGACTTTATTGGTAGAGCCGGAGTTTGAGGAGTGGAAGGAACTTGAAAAGGATATTGTTCAAAGTTTAGGAAAACTTAAGTTTGAATAAAAATAGGCGTTCTATTCATTTTCGCGCTTACATTTAAGTTTTAAATAATTGATATATATAACAATATTAAAATTAGGATCGTGTAAGCCCTATAATCTAAAATGGAATCAATATTTCAGGGTATTCCTTGGAATTTTGTATCATTTAATTCTTATGGTTTAATAACAATATCGTTAAAAAATTATAAAAAATAAATGAAAGCATTAATCACAGTAGGTTGTAAAACAGATCATGGTGGAATCATTGTTTTAGGTGACTCATCTTTTTTAGTCGAAGGTAAGGCAGTACATCTTGATGGTATGACTCATTTTTGCCCTAAATGTAAGGTTCAATCACGTGCAATAGCTTCTAATCAAGGTTTTATGGTCGTGGGTGGAAAAAGCATTGTTGCTGTTGGTGATACCTCTAGTTGTGGATCAAAATATTTAAAAATTTCTGATTTAGCTGTGATGAGTAGTGGGGCTAGTAGTCCAAAAATTGTATCTAATAATACTAATAGTTTTGTAGCTGAACCTAATTTTAAATACGGACAAAAATTTGTACTACAGGATGAGTTAACAGGAGAACCTTTAGCTAATGTATGTTATGAAATATACATGAATGGTGAAACTTTCCACGGTAAAACGGATAAAGAAGGGTTTACTCATTTTATTACTAGTGAAACAGAAGAAGAACTAGAAATAAGAATAATTTTAGAGGATCATGAACATGGCGAATAGAGTAACAGGCAGAGGAAATCCTAAAAATACTGTTTTAAAGAGTATAACTTCTAAATTACAAAAAATAGATGCAGAGATGAAAAATCAAGCTGCTACTATTATTAAAGTCGGAAGTAAAAGACAGTTAACTTCTGGTGAAATAGCTATGTCTCGCCTGATTTTTAAAGATGCAATTGATTACTCTAAGGTCTGGATACATTTAGGTGGCTTAATACATACAAAAACAGGTAATGCCATGACGCCTGCTGGGGAAATCTATTTACCGAAAGATGATTACTTAAAAACACCTGACTATAGCAAAGCTACAGGTGAAAACCGTCATTGGTTTATTCATGAAATGGTACATGTTTGGCAATATCAAATGGGGACATCAACTGGTTGGCTTGGGATAAACCAATTATGTAAAGGAGGATATACTTCGGAGGTCAATTCTGTTGACTCGGACAATGAGTTAGAAGCCTATGACACGGACTTAGGAGGTCGAGATTTAAATAAAAAATTTCAAGATTTTAACTTTGAACAACAAGGTAGAATTATTGAGTTTTGGTTTGATGCTTGTTATTTACAAAAAGTTAATCCCAAACGGGATCATCATCAAAAAAGTTTACAATTATTAGGCTATGTTGAGAAAATATTAAGAGATTTTTTACTTAACCCCTCAAATAAAAATTTATTACCGAAATCGTGATTATGAAAAAAATAATATATAGTTTTGTAGCAATGGTGCTTATAGGTTGTAATCAGCAGAGTCGAGATCTTAATACAAAAATTATTAATGATAATTTATGTCTTTTCACGAATGAATCTAAAGATTATGGAAAAGATAATTTTCTAGTTCATTTTGCAAAAATTGACTTTTCTAAAGAATATCAAAGTGAATATGAAAAATCTTACTCAAAAACAGACTTACCTATTAGTGAAAAAAATTGTATAGCTATCCCATTAGATAAGTTAGAAAAAAATTTAGCTTATACAATTACTTTAAGCACTATTAATAAGTCATTTAACTCTCAAATTTGTATTTTAGAAAATAACAGCGGTATTGGTATTAAACAGGTAGAGGCTGGAAAAAGCACATGTGAATAACTCCTATCGCATTAATCCACTTTAAAATTAACATAATTCACGCCATACAAAATTTAATAATATCAATATATTGCAATCTAAAAAACCGTCCTAAAGGACGGTTTTTTATTTCAATTAAACTACTTGACGTCAAAACGGTCAGCATTCATTACTTTCACCCAAGCTGCAACAAAGTCTTTTACAAACTTCTCTTTGTTGTCATCTTGCGCATAAACTTCTGCATATGAACGTAAAATCGAGTTTGAACCAAAGACTAAGTCTGCACGTGTTGCCGTCCATTTGGTTGCCCCTGTCGCACGGTCTACAATTTCATAACGGTTTTTACCCACGGGTTTCCAGTTATATTTCATATCCGTTAAGTTGACAAAGAAGTCATTGCTCAATACCCCCACGCGAGCCGTCAACACACCTTCTGGTGTACCAGCATAGTTAGTACCAAGCACACGCATACCACCGACTAAAACCGTCATTTCAGGTGCAGTCAAACCGAGTAATTGTGCACGGTCTAACAACATTTCTTCAGGCTGTACGCTGTAATCTTCTTTGACCCAATTACGGAAACCATCATGCTTAGGGAGTAAATCTTCAAAAGAATACACATCTGTTTGCTCTTGAGTCGCATCACCTCGCCCTGCTGTAAATGGCACTTTGATATTCACACCCGCAGCATGCGCCGCTTTTTCAACCGCTGCCGTACCGCCCAATACAATCAAGTCTGCAATGCTGACTTTTTTCGCCAGACTCGCCTGAATTTCTTCAAGCTTCGCCAAAACTTTGGCTAAACGCTCAGGCTCATTGCCCACCCAGTCTTTTTGTGGTGCAAGACGAATACGCGCCCCATTGGCGCCACCACGGTAGTCTGAACCACGGAAAGTCCGCGCACTATCCCAAGCAGTATTAATCAATTCAACTGAAGTTAAACCGCTATTTAGCAACTTCGCTTTTAAGTCTTCAATTTCAGCTTCAGACAAAACATAATCGACCGATGGAATTGGGTCTTGCCAAATCAGATCATCATTCGGTACATCTGCACCTAAGTAGCGGGATTTTGGTCCCATGTCACGGTGAGTGAGCTTGTACCAAGCACGCGCAAACACTTCAGACAAGTAAGCTGGATCTGCATAAAAACGCTCTGAAATTTTGCGGTATTCAGGATCCATTTTCAGCGCCATATCGGCATCGGTCATCATTGGGTTACGGCAAACGTTGGGGTTATGCGCATCAACAGGTTTATCTTCCTCTTTGATATTAATCGGTTCCCATTGTTTCGCACCCGCAGGACTAGTAGTTTTTTCCCATTCATAAGTGAACAGCAGATAGAAAAACTCGTTATCCCATTTGGTCGGATGTGTGGTCCAAGCCCCTTCTAAACCACTGACCATGGTGTTCGCACCATTGCCTGTACCTTCTGAGTTATGCCAACCAAGACCTTGGAACTCCACGTCCGCGCTTTCGACATCTGCACCTAGGTTTTCAGCTTTACCATTACCATGGGCTTTCCCTACGGTATGACCACCCGCAGTAAGTGCTACGGTTTCTTCATCATCCATTCCCATACGGTCAAAAGTGACACGCATGTCTTGTGCAGTACGAAGGGGATCTTGGACGCCATCAACCCCTTCTGGATTGACGTAGATTAAACCCATTTGTACCGCAGCTAATGGATTTTCAAGCGATTTACGGTCTTGGTCATTGGCATAGCGATTTGCCGTTGGTGCCAGCCATTGACGCTCTTCACCCCAGTAAATGTCTTTTTCGGGTGCCCAAATATCTAGACGACCGCCACCAAAACCAAAGGTTTTTAGACCTGCTTCTTCATAAGCCACGGTCCCTGCAAGAACGATTAAATCGCCCCATGAAATTTTGTTGCCATATTTACGTTTGATTGGCCACAGCAGGCGACGGCCTTTATCGGTGTTGACGTTATCAGGCCAACTGTTGAGAGGTGCAAAGCGTTGGTTCCCTGTGTTAGCGCCGCCACGTCCATCTTGTTTACGGTAAGAACCCGCCAAGTGCCATGCGGTACGCACAAACATCCCAATGTAACTGCCATAGTCAGATGGCCACCATTCTTGGCTGCTGTTGATGAGTTCACGAAGATCTTGTTTCACCGCTTCTAAATCCAATGATTTGAATGCGGCTGCATAGTCAAAATCAGGATCCATCGGGTTGGTTTTTTTATCGTGTTGCGACA
>JACRYN010000099.1_pt1 | contig 18801 bp, 5 predicted proteins | sample 8023231 | NCBI WGS metagenome assembly JACRYN01 (sample SAMN15756473, study PRJNA655841) | gut metagenome | isolation source: fecal sample D84 from domestic dog with diarrhoea | host: Canis lupus familiaris | place: South Africa: Mmabatho, Mahikeng | collected 2019-09
CCCAAATAGAAGAATTACTGCCACATCGCTGGAAATCCAACTCAAATTAAAAAATGGGCATGGGGTTCAGCGGACGCTTACACTCAAACTTATCTGGTTTTAACTAAACTCATATTTTTGAGCTGTGCGACAGGTATTTTTTTATTGATTGGGTATTATCGGCTTGTGGTTCGTGCGCGGTAATGAGATATCTAAAATTAAAAAAAGGATTTTGTATCACTACAAAATCCATAAAATTTAAGACTTTATCTTTCTCTTAACGCTTCTCTGGCTTTATTGAATGGCTTAATCAAATAGTCCAGCACTGTTTTCTGTCCAGTGCGAATATCAACTGTCGCCACCATTCCAGGCGTAATCGCAAAAGTCTTACCCTGTTTATTTCGCAGCTTATCTGAATCAGTGCGAATATAAACCCGATAGTAAAATTGATCCTGTTTAACTTCATCTCGAATCGTATCAGGAGATATCACGGTCACTTTGCCATGTAATCCGCCATATATCGCATAATCGTACGCTGTAATTTTGACTAAAGCTTGTTGGTTTGGACGAATAAAGGCAATATCTCTTGGCGAAATTCTAGCTTCGATCAGAAGCTGTTCATCTAACGGCACAATCGTCATAATCTTGCCATTAGGAGGAATTACGCCACCTAAAGTCATTACATCGATTTCTTTTACCACACCGCGAACAGGCGCTCTAAAGACTGTACGATTTAATGTATCTGATTTTCCTTTCACAATCTGCCGTTGTGTTTCTACGTCGGTATTGGCTTTGGATAATTCTTCCCTTGCTTTTACATAATACTGACTACGTGTATCATTAATTTGCTTTTGTAAATCAGAAGCTTGACGTTTTAACCTTAAAACCTCTACCTCACTTGCAGCTCCTTTAGCAACTAACGGCTCAGTCATTCTTAGCTCTTGCTGTACCAATGTTAAAGAAGTCGTTAGATCTGATATTGACTCTTCTAAATTTTTCCGTCGTGTATTATACAACTGTGTTTCTTCACGAACCAATTGCGAATCTTTTTGAACTATCTCGGGAAATTGTAATGCAGTTCCATTTACTTCTGCCCGTAAACGTGCCGAAGTGGCCAATGAAGAAACGAGCAAAGACTGCGATTCACCTACATTAGATGCAAAGCGAGTCGGATCAAGTTGTGCCAATATGGTGCCTTTTTCTACAATATCACCTTCTTTAACATCGAGTTTGGTCAAAATACCACCCTCTAATGACTGAATAATTTGCTCTTTAGAAGATGGAATAACTTTACCCGTACCTGTAGAAACTTCTTCCAATTTAAATAAAGCAGCCCATATAAAGAACACCAAAAGTCCTAAGCCAATAATCCAGATGACCATACTCGATTTAGGTAAAGGTGGTTCATGAAATGAAGCTTTAGCAGGACGTTTTGTTTGTTGTGGTTGTTCATTCATTATTGTGCCCCACTGGATGGATGAGTTTGATTATTTGATTGACTCAAAATCTGATCGCGTGGACCATCCATCACAATTTTCCCCTCATTCATGACAATAATTCGATCAACTAATGCCAAAACAGCTCGCCGATGAGTTGCAACAATTAAAGTCCGATGCCCCATCCAATTCATTAGATGATCAATAAATTGTTTTTCTGCTACATCATCAATCGACGCTGTTGGCTCATCTAACAATACAATATTAGGTTGGCGAATAAGCAAGCGTGACAGCAACAAAGCCTGCCGTTGTCCACCAGAGAAACCTAAGCCACCCTCAAGTACAAGATGATCAAGACCTTCTTTTTTATCTTGTACAAATGACCAAGCTCCTGTCATTTTGAGCGCCTGAATCAAGTCATCATCTGAGGCTAAAGGTGCGCCTAAAGTTAGGTTTTCCCTGATTGTGCCATAAAACAAATGCGCACTCTGATTAAGTAACCCTGTATCACGACGAATATCAGCAGGATCAATCAGTGATAAATCAAGACCATCAAGATAAATATTACCTTGCTGCGGCATTTGCATGCCTGATAATAATTGCAATAATGTGGATTTCCCCGCGCCATTTCGGCCTAAAATTGCAATTTTCTCTCCCGCCCGAATTGCTAGTTGAGCAATCGCTAGATTGGGTTTTGCATCATCTTGATTATATTTAAATAAAGTGCCATTCAATTGATAATCACCCAACAATACTGAGCGATGGATCAAATGCGCCCGATCAGGTTGGTCAACTGGCTTTTTCATTAACTCATCAAGACTACTTTTTGCGACTTTGGCTTGCTGTAATCGTCCCAAAACACCCGTAATTTGTGCAATTGGTGCCAACATTCGTGAAGATAAAATTGAGCATGCAACCAATGCACCTGTGGTCATTTCTCCACTAATCACGGCAAAACAGCCAACAAGTACCACAAGAGCATAAGTCAGACCTTGGACTTTTTGCGTCCATGCAGTCATCACGCCCACTATTTTACGCTGCTTCATACTAATATCGGCAGACATTTCATTCATATGATTCCATTGATTCTGGAATCTGGATTCAGCGCGTAACAGCTTAATGTCCTCTATGCCTTGCACTGATTCCACCAATATTGCATTACGAATCGAAGACTCACGCATTCCCTCTCTGGCAAGTTTAGCCAGTGGTCTTTGTGCCAATATGGCTGGAATAATCATAAGCGGTACAACAAGTACCATGACCCAGAAAAGATTGCCGCCAATGATCCAGAATATAACCAAAAATAAAAAGAAAAATGGCAAGTCGGCAATGGCGCTAATCGTCGTTGAGGTGACTAGCTCCCGCACCCCTTCCAACTCCCGAATTTGGGAAATAAAAGTACCTGTTGATTTGGAACGCTCACTATTTTTAATTCTGAGCGTATGACCAAAAACCCGATCTGAAATACGCAAGTCTGCTCGTTTACCAATAATATCTGATAAATAGATACGCGCTACACGTAAAACAAATTCAAAAATTGCCGCAATCAATACACCACCTGCCAACACCCATAACGTAGGAATTGACTGAGAAGGCACGACTCGATCATAGACTTGCATTGAAAATATAATGGTTGCCAGTGCCAGAATATTTGCAATTAATGATGCAAACATAATATCGATATATCGTTTCCAGTCACGTAACACGATCGACCAGAACCAACTACTCTCATAAGGTTTGATATATTCATCAATACGCGCATCTGCAACTGATTTTTCAGGTCGCAGGATATAAACACTTTCAATTTCATGTTGAAGGTCAGAAGCAACAAAACTTTGCGCAAGCCCCTGATCACCACTCATCTGGATACTGACATTATGATCGACATCTGCCTGATCAACCACACCAACTTGACCATCCTTGAATACCACGATGACTGGTAAACGCCATGGATTAAGCATCTCTTTTGAAAATTTACTTTTACGTACACTTAAGCCAATCTGACGTGCAATCGTTTTCACGACCTCATCTGCTGCACTAGCCCCTGCCCAATCCATCTGCAAACGGATACGTTCTTCAGAGGTTTCGATACGATAATGTTTGGCAATCAATAAAATTGCCTGAAGATATGGCTGGTAATTCATCGTACTCATGGCTGAACCTCAACCCCCTGAATGGATAGACGATTAAGATGATAAACATCTCGTGATTGACCTGTAGTCGAGATAAGTTGGACTAGATTTGCATAAATATCATAACGATTATTTTCAATTTCCATATTTGCACTATGAATGGCTTGTTCAGCATTAAGTAAGTCCACTACTGTCCGCGTACCAAGCTTATATTGCTCCTGATATAATTCTTTTGTTCTGGTGGTGGTTGATTGTCTGGCAACCAAAACCTGCATCTGCCGTTGTTTATTTGTGACTTGTTCCTCAGTCATGCGAATCTGTTCCAGAATATCCATATAACTATTTTGTACTTTGGCTTTGGCAGCTTCTTCTGCATAACTTGCAGCGCGACTTTGCGCCCCCACTGATCCACCCTGAAAGAAGTTACTGCTTGCTTCAAATTTAATTGAACTATCAAATCCGTCATCCTTGTTATTGTTTGGATTGACACCATTCAGTGCCTGACTTAGCGTTCCAACTAAATTTAAAGTAGGGTAACGACTGAGATCTGTCTGAGTTTTCTGTGCTTTTGCGACATTTACTTCTGCTTGAGCAGACATAATCGTAGGAATCGTATTGATTTTAGGTGCTTCAAAAATCTTTGATTCAGTGACTACATTTTCAGGTATTTTCCAGTTGATCCGACTGATATCAAAGCCCAGTAAAGTCCGTAATTTTTGTTGATACAGTCTTAATTGTGTTTGTTGAGCAATTAAATTTGATTGGGAAGCTTCAAGATACGACTTCGCCTGCACGGGATCTGCCTGACTGCTAATGCCAGCATTTGCACGCAAATTGGCAATCTCAGCAATACGTGCAATCCCATCTACTTGCTGCTGTGCAATGCGACAGACTTCCTCATAGCGTTTTAGATTCACGATTGCACTTGCAACCTCAAGTGCAACCTCATCAATCTTGACCAGCACTTGCGCCTGCTGCAATGCTAATCTGGCTTTTTGAATATCCACACTGGATTTGACCTTACCAAAATCATAGACCATCTGTGTCGCATTAAGGCTTAATAACTGCCGACCGCGTTCGCCAGAAGTCATATCTCCAGTCGAAATACCACCCGATAATTGAGGATAATATGCAGCTTTAGCCACATCAATATTGGCATTTTGAGAAGCAAGACTCGCAATATTTTGACTAATTTCAGGATGTCGCTGAACCGCAATTTTCACTGCCTCAGAAATATCAAGCGTTCTTGAAGTGGGGCTTACCAAGCTCAATCCCGCAGTATTGACCGTATTGGAATGTGTTGAACCGATAACAGGAAGTTCATCAAACTTTGAGGTATCGACATCAAAATTTGAGAGCTGTTTAAGATCTACTTTATTAAAATGATCATCCGATTTTGGGGTAAATACACCTTGTAAATTATCTTTTAACGAAGTTGCAATTTCCTGACCAGACGCTGCATAAAGTAAAGGCATATAAAGGCTAAGAAGTGAACATAAACTCGTCTTTATTAATACATCCCGTTTATTCATGATATTGTTTCACGACTATAATAATGATGAGGAAAATCAAAACTCAAGCATTGTACTGGAATTTTGTTTTGCCATTAAATGATTTAGCGAAATTATTCACATCTAGCATAAAAATTGCCCCACGGATGGGGCAACTTTTATTCATAAACATGATAAGTTAGCCAATCGTAATTTGATGATTATTTAACAGCTCTGCAAGCGTTACATTCGAAGTTTGATGTTCTAAGACCAAAAGATCCTGATAATTTGAACCATTTGCTTCACCATCACGATCTACTTTCACGGTTGCAGATTCAGTTGCTGCATCATAGTCAACCTTAATGAATTTTTCGACTTGTGAAAGATGAGATGATGTCAAATCACTATCACTAAGCAAATCATTAAAGAATTCTGATGAGAATTGAATCGTTTCGGCATTGCTATCTGTTGCGGTAGACCCAAAACCGAAATCTGTCCAATGATCAATACCATGCCCCGCTTTGGCATCACTCGCATCTAGCACATTATAAATCAATGTATCGTGACCCTGACCCGTCGTAATGGTATCGTTACCCGCTTTGGCCACAATCACATCATCCGAACTGGTTTCAGCTACGCTGAAGCTTCTCGCTGATAATGGATTTACTCCAGATTGGGTTTGAACATTTTCACTCACCAGCAAAGTGACAGCCGTACCCGATACGGTACTGATGTATGTCACATAACCATTATTGGTTGCACTTTGTGTCCAGCCTGAATCAAGTTCAACAGTATCCTCAGCAGTACCATTGATCTTCAAGGTATGTGCCGCATCAGTCATGGTCAATACATGTGATGCTGTCAGGCTAGTGATATTATTTGCTCCATTTACAGACAAATCCAGCACTTCAACATTCTTCAGATTTGCTGCCAAAGTAGCACCTGATACAGTTTCACCAGAACGGAGCTGAATCGTATCTGTACCTGCTCCAGCATTAATACTACTTGCTGTATATAGCAAGGTATCATTACCTGTTGTAGCCTTTTGGGCCGTCATATTTACAGTAATGTTCGTAGAAACATGATCAGATGCACTATTTCCAGCACCACTTTCAACTGTCCATGCTTCTACCCCGATTTGTGTACCTGCAGTCGCTGAATCCTGATCAGTTAAAGCTGCTTTCGCCTGTTTAAAGCCTAACTTATCTATATTGCTTTGGGTTAAACCTGTAATGGTATAAGTCGTACTTGATCCAGTTCCACTTACTGTAATTTGACTAGATGAAATCTGTACACCATCGATATAAAAAGAGGCATATTGACCCAGACCTGTGAGTTTAATGGTCATAGTTTCAGTACTGTTGTCATTTGCAACTTCTGAAACTTTTGGATCATGCATCGATGCATTCAGGTTAAGTGGAATAATCTCATTTTCTTTACCGAAAATTTGAGTCGGTTTGATATCAACGCCATTGGCTACGGCATTAACCACCAAATCTCCAATGCCTTTGGTTTCAGTTAAAGGAGATAAGCTACTTTCACCAGAAGTTACAACCAACTGTAAGTTTTCAACAGTACCACTCCAGTGTATCGGCGGTAATATCGCAACATAAGCTGGTAGTCCACCACTTTCTGAGAGTACCCAAGTGTTGGTTGTGCCATCACCACCTGCATTACTTGCAAGCGTTGCGGATGCCGCATCATTTCCGACATAAACCAAGAAGCCATTTGGAACATCAGATAGCAAAATTGCACCATAAGACTCTGAACCATCTGAATCGTTCAAACTCACGCTTAGTCCACCTGCACCAGTCAGCTCAATTGCATTGGCTTTAGTTGCCAGTTCTGACTCATTACCAATAAAGTTTTGTGAAACAACATTTACACCATTATTGATCAGTTGAACTTCCACAGAACCCGTGACACTGACTGCTTTAACATCTGCACCGTCTTCTTGTACGTTTGCATAAGCAGTAAATGATACATTACCTGGTACAGTTTTCTCACCATTTGGCATGGTATACGTTAAGTCTACTGTTCCGCCATTTTCACCAATGTCAATGACGTAGAAATCACCATCAGTTGTACCATCACCATCAATATCTACACTTTGTAAAACAAGTGGTGTTGTACTACCCGTGATGTATAGCTGACCACCTTCCATGGCATCGGTTGTATCAGCAGCATTGACTTGCACATACATTTTACCATCGACAACCTTACCAAAACTTCCATCGGCAGGGTCGAGTGTAATAGAACTTGTGATTGCTGTCGCACCCTCACCCACCATACTATCTCCAGACATGGTGAATATCGGATTATCCGTCACAGGAGCGATTGGAATCGTCATGTCTTGAATCGTTGCCTCTTCGGTAGCGCCACCCAAGACCGAAGTCGTAAGTGTCGCATCGAAATGGAACTGTCCAGATTGACCATTATCATTCCAGTCTGCTGGTGGCGTGATCACAATACTGTCTAACAGATTTTGCAAAGCAGCTTCGGCTTCGGCATCAGTGGCATTCGGATCTACCGTAACACTTGCTGTCCATACTGGGGTATCAGTGTTACCATCATTATTTGTATCGATCATGGTTTGTACCATACCATTGACGATTGTACCTGCTGGTAAATCTTTCAAGGTGACAGTAAACAAGTTGCTTGCCGAATTATCCTGAATGGTAATGGCTTGATCTACCACATCGCTTAATTTAAATGGTGTATCTTCCGTAGCAGATGCATCATTATATTGCCATTGGTCAATAAGCGGTGCTTTACTGCCTGGAGCCTCAGCAAAATCTGTATTTAGATACCATGTCACTGAATCAGATTTGATGTCTGTTATAGCAGTCAAATCAGACCCTAGATCTTGTGTCTGTACAGTTATCTTAATCGGATGGTCTGTTAAGCCACCCGCGTCGGAACCAATCTTGAAAGTGACTGGTACATCAATACCACCCTGTGCGTTGATTGAAGGTGCATTATTTGCCTGATAGACCAGTACCCATGTACCAGCACCTATCTGTTGAACATTTGCACCTTGTACAGTTACACCCTCTGGCACATTTTCGATCAAGATACGAACCACGTGTTCACTGCCATCATGGTCAATCGAAGCGACGTTCAGATTAACGGTCACAGTATCCGTTGCAGTCAGTGTTGCGGTGTCTGGAGTAGCATCATCATTTGCATGTTGATCTGATGATGAAGTGGTATTGCTTATTCCAGAAATACCAGTAACAGATAACTCAACAGCATCGGTAACTGCACTCGCCGTTAATTTTAATTCTCCATCTTTAACCACCGTGTCCGCTGGTGCGGTTTGCACCGAACCATAATGATTATCGGTCACTTCATATTTATAAGTGAAGAAGCCCTGATCACCATCAAGCTGATCACCACCTTTAGCTGCCAAGGTTTGAGCTTGTTCAGCAGTCAATTCGTAGTAGTCCACCCCATCAATGGTTTTGATTGGTAAGCCTGCATTACTTAAGAGAACAGCCGATGTGCCTGTACCTAGATATAAAGTATAGTTTGCACCTGCCGCCTGATTCTGTGCAATCCAAACATGTCCCAAAGTTTCGTCATTGTCACCATTTACATGAACAATGCCAAAATTCAGGGTCGTAATTTCATCTTCAACCAGTGTCGCACTGGTCGTTGCTTCTGCTTCGGCAGAAGGTGTCACTGTGAAATTAACGTCAGTTAATGCACCAGTTTTGGAATCACCATCATTTTCAGTAGAAACGCCTGCAACTTTGAAATTCACATTGCCACTGTAATTCTCTGGTACTGTGATAAATACATTATTTAAATCTGTTGGTTTAATCACCCAGACACGTTCTTCACCTGTGCCAGTGACCAAAACAGTGGCTCGTCCACCCAGATTGAAATCTTTGGCTAAGCCAGTGATACGAAGGGTAAAGCTTTCTGAGCCATCTGTATTATCAATCGATGAAACATTTTCAATCAAATTAGAGAGTGACACTTTATGCTGGGCAGTACCATCCAGATTAGCTTCAGTGGTTGTATAAGACTGTACACCAGACTGATTACTGTCATAATCTTTTAAGGTAATTGTCGGTGTATCTGCTACACCATAAACTGTAACAGGTATAGAGAGCGGACTAGATGAAGCAGATATGACGCTACCATCCGTCGCCGTCGCAGTAACACTTAAGGTAAAGTTTATATTGCTGTTAAAAGGTGGAGTAATCGTCAGTGGCGTAGATGTACTAAAGTTAGAGATCGTGACTGAACCGTTAGTAATCGTTTGTTCTACGCCGCCATAGATAATTTTTGCACCAGCAGGAATATCTGAAATGGTGATATTAAAGGTTTCTGATGGATCAGAACTTCTTGGCGTAATAGACAGTGGGATTGGCGTATCTTCCAAACCAATCGCACGACCATTTAATGACAAGGTATTAATACCATCAGCAACAGGTGCGATGATAATACCTTCTAACCAAGCTTCACCTGATACTGCTGTCGCTGGTGTACCCGTCCCTTCATTGTCATCATCATAGTCTACTGTATAAGCTTCAACTTTGATTTTAAAGGTACCCGATACATTTTCAGGAGCCAAGAACTGTAATGTTGACAATGCACTAACAGGTACATCAATTGGTGTGCCTGTATAAGTTGCAGTATAGTCAACACCAGAAACTGTCCATTTGAATTGTGATCCGATGACTGTCGCATAGCTATCCCCTGAAACTAACTCAGGAGTTAAATGTGCATAAGTCAGTTCATCTGCGTCCTGATTCGTCCAGCCATTGGCAAGGTTAAATCCACTCTCAGTACCCAGTGTATACCATGTGTCTTCTGCACCTGCTGTCGTGTAAGTGTGACCACCTGTCATGGTCAGGTCAGCTGTACCATCGTTGTCAGAATCACCTGAACCAGGAATATTACCAATGATTTCAGCAACAGGATTTACAGTGACTTTTACATCAAGTGGTTTAGTCTGGGTATTTGTATCAGAACCATTAGTATCTGTTGATGTAATATTAAGTTGAATCGTTGCATCTTTACTGCTATTGGCTGGCGGCAAGATTGTGAAACTGTCCAAGATAGCCTCACGTTGCACTTCATTCAAGGTATTGTCAAAAGTGATGGTATATGGAGATCCGCTCGAACCATCTCCACTTACACTCCACCCTCCATTATTACTTGGAGCAGTCACTAGCCAGCCTGTCGGAATTTCAAATGCGACTTGTGTAATGACTTCTGTACCAGTAGTCGTATCCGTCACTGTTACATTTTGCAGGAAAGCAACTGCTGTGTCTTCATTGGTAGAAACATCACCTGCTGCGACATCACCTGCTACTGGCGTAACATGTAGATTTAAATAAACACTGTCAGTAATTTCAGTTCCAGTAGTCGGCCCATTACCTACACCATCACTATCTTGGTCCTGCGCATGTAGCGTGATCTGGATATTGTTAATGTCACCACTAAAGTCTTTTGGTGGTGTCACTGTAATCGATGGTAAGCTTGGTGAAACGCCATTGTAATTATTTGGGATGTCTATTCGATAGCCATCCGACGATTCTGTTGCAGTAATGGTGTGAGGCTGTCCACCTACAGTTAAGGTTGTACCTTCTGGTAGCCCCGTAATGGTCATCCAGCGTTGCTCACTACCGTCGATGTCAGCAGTCGTGTTGTTATCGCCAGTAGTCGCTAATGTCACTTTCAACAAATTAGTCAAATTAAGTGCAGTATCTTCCGCAATGGTTTGAACCACAGGTGCTGCACTGCTTGTATCAACAAAACTATTGCCATCTGAAATTTTCAGATCGATACCGTCCGTAACCGCCTGAACATTGACCACGACTGTTGCAGTACTGGTTGCACCGTTAACACCAGAAACTTTAGTACCGCTATCGTTAACTTCATAACTGGTTACACTTACCGTTACGGTAAAGTTGGCATGACTTTCCGCAGGTGGTAAAACCTTTAATGCTTCAAACTCAGCAGACGTCATCTCCAAAGCATTTGCTGGTTTGGTTTCATCAGTCGGATGATTAACATCGGTTAACCAAATGGAGATATTGCCGCCATTCGATGTGAATAATGTAGCATCAGTACCAGATAAGAGCGCTGCGCCAGCAGGAATACCGCTTAAGGTAATCACGCCTAGACGTTCTGGGCTATCACCCGTTGTTGTATTGCCATTTTGATCAATAGCATCGATTACACGTGGTGCTTTCAGACCCAATATAACAGCCGTATCTTCATTCGTAGTCACATTTGCTAGTGTTACATTACCACCCACACCCGTTGTTCCGGCTAAATTTGGTGCATCTGCGACTGGATTTACATTTACAGTCACATTGGTTGTTGTGGTTTGCCCACTGTCATCAGTAACTAGTACTTTAAATGTATCGGGACTGGTCGAAGAACTTCCATCATAGTTACTATAGTTATCGGCAGGTTTATAAGTAATTCGACCAGCCTCATCTACAGTCACAGTGCCATGTGCAACACTGAAACTTTTGCTTCCATTACCGTTATCTGTTCCAGCAATGGTATTACCATTCGCATCCTGAATGGTAATATTCTCAAGTCGTGAATCAGCTGAGGTGGTGAACGGACCATAACTATGATCCTCATCCATCGTGATCACAATCTCAGTTTTTGGTGCATCATCAATCACTTGAACAACGAAACTACCAGATGCCGTATCGCCATCACCATCTTTGGCAATAAAGTCAAAATTCAGATTCAATGGTGTAGTATGACTTGGATGGTTTAATGAACCCAATAGTTCAAAGGTATATTTGCCTGTAGTCGTATCCAAAGTGACTTTGAACACATCACTGCCGCCACGCGTGGCTGTCAGTACGTTACCTGCCGCATTAATACTAAAGCTTATACCGCTATTACCTGTACTATCTAGCACTGCCTTTAAAGCAGTTTGATTTGCAGCAAAGCTTAAACCACCGCCATTACCTGAACCGTCCTGACCATAACTCACACTCAAATTGCCTTCTGCGGTGAGTAACGATGTGTTTGGTTCACTTCCTGTCGCTAGACCTTTTTCATCTACAGAAGTTACTGCTGGCGCAGAACCAATTGATGGCCCATCATCCTTAAAGATAAAACGATCACCTACCGCAACAGGATCACTGGTGACCGCATCACCATCACCATCTGTAGCAGTTGCAGTTAGGGTAATTAAACCTGCATTGCTGATAGAAAGACTTTCATCATAAGAAGAACCGCCCACGGGATGTTTAAGTGCTTCTGATTGAGTTAAGGTAACAGCACCCGTGGTCGGATCAATGGAGATACGAAATACCACATCGCCTGATGCACTACCCGCACGTCCTTCAATCTGATTACCTACTTTATACAGCAAGACATTTTGGCCGCTGGTGGTATCTAATCCGCTATCCACACCATTGGAACTAATGTTAAGTGCATAAATCAACGCATTACTTGTAGCTTGACCATCTGCACCATACACAGGGGTGAATACATCTTTGACAAAATTAGCATCTGTTGCAGAAACAGAACCTGAGACAAAATTAGTTTCATCAACAGTTACACGACCAACATTTGCACCGTTCTCACTGATTTTAGGTTTATCGTCAACAATGCTAATAGTTATGGTATTAGTGACCGTATTGCCATATTGGTCTACAGCAGTGTAAGTGAAGCTATTGGTTTCATTGCCTGCTAAATCTTTGGTTGCTGAAGTTAAAGTAAAGCTATAAGTACCATCTGAATTGACGGTATACTTTCCATTTGCTGTAGTGCCTGTTTTTGCTTGTGCTGTCCAACCCGTCTGTAGATTCAAATCACCATTAATAATATTGCTAGAACTACTCGCATCTGTTCCCGCAGGCTGAGTACCATTGGCATCGATCCCATCCTCACGTACGCTACCCACTGTAGTTAATGGATTGACTGTAACATCCTGCACATTAATGGTAAGGGTAGATGTTTTTAAGTCACCATCAGCATCACGCACTGTATAAGTAAATACATCCTGTACATTGGCTGTTATTTTGTTTGGATCCGCTTTATAGCTATAACTACCATTGGCATTTAATGTAAGCGTACCATAATCACCTGTGATGCTTGTTCCTACTCCAGTACTCGAAGTTGTACCTGTATTGCCTTTAGCAACACCGACTACACCGCCACCAATAGCCCAACCATCTGCGCCTGACTGGTCGTTAGAAAGTACACCACTGGCTGCATCTTTGGTCAAAAGCGCGCCTTCTGTAACACTTCCTGTATCCGCTACGGTGATTGGTGCATCATCAACAATATTGATGACCAAATTCCCTGCTGTTGCACTATCTCCATCAGCATCCTTGATTTCAACAGCGAAAGTAGCTGTTGTATTATCGCCACTCGTTTTTGCAGGCAAGGTATAACTATAATAAATCGTCCCCGTTCCAGTTGCTGCATTGTATTCATAACGCGCAGTTAGACCATCTGAAAAGGTCTGATTCGTGGTAGTTAAAGTATGCCCACCCAGCTTGATTGCATCACTGACTGCCAGACCGTCTGGAGAGGTAAAGCTAATTGTGCCACTGGTGGTTTCTTTATTGGTTGAAGCTTCTGTACCATCATTTAAACCAGATTCATAGACTGTCGTTGTTGCACCACCAGCCGTTGGTATTGTGCTGGTCGGGGTTGCATCAGCAATGTTGATTGTCAATTGTGCTGTTGATGTGTCGTTATCGCCATCCGTTAAAGTATAAGTAAATACGTCACTTACACCACCAGCTGAACCTGCATTACGTGCATAACTATAACTACCATCAGAATGGATCGTTAATGTGCCATATTTACCAACAACCGTATAGTTACCAACTGGATCAATCGTGACATCTAACCCATTAGCAGTATCTGCTTTTACTGTAGTTACTCGTGCGCCATCTGCACCTTTCGTGTCATTGCTGACCACATTACCAGTAACTACTGCCAAACTACCTACAGGAATGCTATTGCTATCATTCACAGCAGTTGGAACATCATCAATCACTTGTACAACCAGACTACCTGTTGTGGTTACCCCTCCTGCATCTGTGACACTCAGTGGAATGCCACTCAGAAGTAAATCATCATTTCCAACAGCGCTATGTGTCTGGGCATTGTTCAAAGTATAGGTATAACTCAAACTACCTGAAGTTGGGATACCACCTACACTGCTATTTGCCGTAAAACCATTTAGAACGATGGTTCCACCAGCGACGTTGATCGCTGCCGATGGGTTGCTGCTACTCAGTGATTGTAATTGTGAAAGGCTAAAGGTCTGTCCGCCTATGTTAATACTGCTTAAGCCATCTCCTGCATTGATCTGAATCGTTCCACTGGCAGATTCGCTCGCTGCACTTGCATTGCTACCTGTACTTAGACCACTTTCATACACTGTAATCTGACCACCAACATTGTTTCCGTTCTCATCGTTCGGTGTAATGCTTGGTACGCCATCAGTATGTCCGTTAATGGTGATGGTTAATGTTGTGGTACTCCAGTCCCCATCTGCATCTTTAATGGTGTAGCTAAATGTTTCTGTGAGCTTGCCTCCATCTTTTAATGCATTCACGGTTGCGTTATTTGGGTCAACGGTATAGCTGTAACTACCATCGCTATTGAGTATCAGTGTGCCGTAGTCACCTGCAAGTCCTGTTCCACCAACATTACCTGTTTGTTCTGTTGTTGAGCTTCCTTTGCTGACTCCTGTCACTTGTGTTGCATCTGCACCTAAACTGTCAGCAACATCTGTGCTGTTGCTACTGCCACCTGTGATCACGTTTCCTTCAAGTGCTGCACCGTCTTCTGTCACTGTGCCTGTGTCAGCTTTGGCTTCTGGGGCGGTATCTGTGATGAGAATGACCAGATTCGTCGCTGCTGAGCTTTCATTGGCATTGTCTGTCACTACAATTGGGAAAGTATCGCTTACGCTAGTATCACCACCGCTGTGGTCTTTGCTGCTGCCACTTTGTTGGTAGCTATAACTGACTTTGCCTGTTACTGGATCATAGTCGGTAAGGGTCAGTGTTCCTTGTGTACCTATGATTGTTTTTGGTGTGGTCGGGGATAGACCCAAGAGTTCGCTGGTCAGAATGGTCGTGACACCAATCGTGATAGATTTCAGTCCATCTGCTGCGTTGACGGTAAACTCGCCTTGTACTGGGGTCGTTGCATTTTCGGCAATGCTGTTCGCACCAAGCGCTGATCCATTATGATCAGTGATAACCACGTTAGGTGCGCCATCGGTATGTCCGTTAATGGTGATGGTAATGGTCGCTGTCGATTTATCTCCATCTCCATCGGTAATGGTGTAGCTAAATACGTCTTGGAGGCTTTGGTTATCTTTAAGGGCATTTACATCCGTATTGTTATTATTTAATTGGTAGGTGTAACTACCGTCAGCATGGAGAATTAATGTTCCGTATTTTCCATTCACTGCTGTATTCAATGCGCCATTTGCTACGTGTTCACCTGACGCAACTGTTCCAGCCTGTACTCCACTGACGTTAGCTTTGTCTGCGCCTTGGGTATCAGCTGTATCTCCACTAGATACGCCTCCTGTCAGTACGTTGCCACTGACTGGATTAGGTACGCTGTCTTCTGTAATGCTATTCGTGTCAGGCGTCGCAACAGGTGCGTCATCTATAATCGTAATCGTTACGGTATTCGTTGTACTATTGCCCTGAGCATCCTTAGTTGTATAGCTAAACGTATCCTCAACATTATCGCCATTTGATGGTTTAGTCAGTGTGTATGTGTAGCGACCATCTTCATCAATGCTGAACGTCCCATATTGAGTCGAACCATTAGTAACGGGTACTGCTTTGACCTCGGATGGTAGGTTCACTGTATCTGTTACGGTATGACCAGTACCCGCAGTTGAACCACCCGCAAGACCACTTTCATTGACAGTATTGCTAATTGGGGCTGGTGTTAGATTGACATTTGCCACATTAATCGTAAGCGTTGAATGAGTTAAATCACCATCCGCATCACGTACCGTATAAGTAAATACATCCTGTGCATCAGCTGTTACTGCATCAGCGGTTGATACATAGGTATAACTGCCATCGGCATTTAAAGTGATATAGCCATATTGGCCATCTATCCTGCCTCCAACGCCACCAGCGCTGTTCGTTGCAGTATCACCCGATACCACACCAACCACTGCACCAGTATTCACCCAACCATCTGCGCCAGCAGTATCATTTCTTAATACACCGTCAGCAGCAAGTACGCTCAGCACACCACCTTCACTAAGGCTACCAGTATCTGCCACAGCAGTCGGAACATCATCAATCACTTGTACAACCAGACTACCTGTTGTGGTTACCCCTCCTGCATCTGTGACACTCAGTGGAATGCCACTCAGAAGTAAATCATCATTTCCAACAGCGCTATGTGTCTGGGCATTGTTCAAAGTATAGGTATAACTCAAACTACCTGAAGTTGGGATACCACCTACACTGCTATTTGCCGTAAAACCATTTAGAACGATGGTTCCACCAGCGACGTTGATCGCTGCCGATGGGTTGCTGCTACTCAGTGATTGTAATTGTGAAAGGCTAAAGGTCTGTCCGCCTATGTTAATACTGCTTAAGCCATCTCCTGCATTGATCTGAATCGTTCCACTGGCAGATTCGCTCGCTGCACTTGCGTTGCTACCTGTACTTAGACCACTTTCATACACTGTAATCTGACCACCAACACTGCTACCGTTCTGATCGTTCGGTGTAATGCTTGGTAGGCCATCGGTATGTCCGTTAATGGTGATGGTAATGGTCGCTGTCGATTTATCTCCATGAATCGTACCGGGTTTGTCGGAGACCAACTTTCCCTGAGATAAGAAGCATCGCTTCGCAAGGAAACATCGAGCAAAACGAGGTCTACATGATTTTCATCATGCTGAGCGAATCAAACGAATTTGGAAAGAAAGTTCGGGGTGATATGGCGTTCGTAAGGTCTGGCAATAACTGCAACGAGAAGTTATGTTATTGCGCGCTGTACAAGTGCGCTAGGTTATGTGCCACCTTTTGTGTTTGAAAAAATGTTCGATGATAAGATTAACACGTTAGGTCAGGTGGCCTAACTTAAATAAAAAAGTCTCCGACAAACCCGGTACGGTTCAATGCAAAATCAACAACAACTTGAACACCCATTTCTCATACAAGTAGGGCTATTTTACAGATCGAAATGATAAATTCATAAATTGCTTTTCAAAAAAAAAGCAACTAATATGCTTCTTATACCACCAAAAAGCAATAAATATGTCTACACTAAATAAGTCTTTACTACAGCAAGTCAAAAAAAGACGAACCCTATTGGGTTTAAAGCAATTTGATATGCAATCACGTACAGGCATTTCAAGACAGCAGTACCAAAAACTGGAAAGTCAAGGCAATCCTCGATTAGATACCTTAGAAATTATTGCGGCAGGACTAAATGCTCAACTGATGCTCATCCCAGATGATAAGGTTCATTTGATTAGACAATTATTGAATGATGAAATTAAAGTCACTATTGAAGATCAAGATGACTTAATGTCTAACCCATGGAAAGGTCTTCTCGGAGGAGAGGAACCATGAATACTGTTGCAGTCCTGAAATTAACATTACATCACGTTGTCGTTGGATACTTGGCAGGATTTCAGAGCGGAAAAAATATTCTGGTTTTCACAGATTCTTTTCACTTGGATCAGCAACGTCCGACCTTGAGCTTGCTTACTTCCCCTTTATATCCTCAAGCGGATAAGATTTTAGAAAAGACCTATGTTACACATCAGCGCTTACACCCCTTGCTATCAAATCTGCTACCAGAAGGTGCATTACGCGAACTCATAGCACAAAGCCTCAAAATACATATAGACAATGAATTTCAGTTATTGGCAGCTTTAGGTCATGACTTACCTGGGGCACTGATTGCAACCCCAGTAGATCCAGAAGAAATCCCAGATGGAATAAAATTTAAGCTTCAGATCTCGAATCCAGATCAGATATTAAAACAAGAGATTCGGACAAATAATAAGTTTTCCTTGGCTGGCGTCCAAATGAAGTTTTCCATGAAAGCCAAAGATGGGCGTTTTACATTAGCACAGGCAACGGAATCCAGCCTACTCGGTGATTGGATTGTCAAAACTCCTTCTACCAGACATGCTTTTGTTCCGCTGAATGAATACTCTATGATGATCCTTGCCAAAATGGTCGGAATAGATATCCCAGAGATTCGTTTGGTAGATATGGCACTCTTACAAGACCTTCCACCATTAAATCTACCCCAAGAGCAATATGCTTTTGCAATTAAGAGATTCGATAGGCAGAGTACTGCTAATACTACAGAGCTTATTCATATTGAAGATTTTGCTCAGATCTTTGGTTCATATCCACACCAGAAATACAGCACCACAAATTATGAGCAGATCGGTAAGATCATTTATCACTATTCAGATAACAAAATTATTGATATTCAGCAATTTGCCAGCCGTTTACTCGTCAATATTTTACTCGCCAATGGAGATGCGCACTTAAAAAACTGGAGTATGATTTATCATGATAAAAGTGCACCCAGATTATCTCCCGCATACGATATATTAATGACCAGTGTATATATTGAAAATGAGCGTCATTTCGCATTAAATCTTGCCAAAAATAAAGATTGGTATTTAGCTGAGATGAAACACTTTGAAGAATGGGCTGAAAAAGTCGGTGTTCCATGGCGTGTTATTGAAAAACAACTTCACGCGATCATGGACAAAGCACGGTCAGTATGGCC
>JACRYN010000101.1_pt1 | contig 18774 bp, 15 predicted proteins | sample 8023231 | NCBI WGS metagenome assembly JACRYN01 (sample SAMN15756473, study PRJNA655841) | gut metagenome | isolation source: fecal sample D84 from domestic dog with diarrhoea | host: Canis lupus familiaris | place: South Africa: Mmabatho, Mahikeng | collected 2019-09
AACAAGTATTATGCCATTATTTCAATGAGTTATCTTTTTTTGTCGTGTACAAAGGCAAAATGGTTAAATTCACAAAGTGCACAAAGCAAAAAAGCGTATAGAATGTATTTGAAATACTGGGATGAGATGCAGGCTTATCAGGGGACACATGTATTGCTAACTCTGGTGATTGGCTGTGGCAATTTTACTGAAAATTTTACGATGATTGATTCTACAATTCGTAAGGCAATAGATCGATTGCAAAAAGTGGGTCAGCCAGAAATCTATGCATATCTTGGTCATTGGACCATCATTCAGTGTCAATCAGCTCAGCCCACTTATAAAGTAACCCTGTTGTTTTCGATCGATAGTAATTATACCGATTATGATGAGCGGACTGGCGAGTTGGGAGGGGGCTTCAAAACACTGTTTCTCGCTAAATTAAGAATGTTGTTCGGTAAATACAATGATAATAACACCATTGATGCGGATCATGTATCTATTGACATTTCAACATCCAGATTAGATGACGTAGACTTCCAAACTTTGGAAGAAGATCGAAAAAAACTGAAAAAAATATTGCATTCATGGTTCTATGAAGCCAGTCATTATTTTCAGTATTTTGTTTTGACCCCAATTGCGAACAAAAAAAATATTAAGGGGATTCAGAGAAAATAAAGCTGAAAACCATTTTTCTGACTTAACTATCGTAACGCTAAAATATATAAAAAGCCGAGCTTAGCCGAAGGTCTGGAAATTCTGCTGATCGGCTGGGCTATGGTTATTGCTTTTACGCTAAGACGGTTTTATATACTATTAATATAGAGATTAATACTAATAATAGATTAATGACTATAGCGTATAGAACTATAAATACTAGATATATCAATACAATCACTGTTACTCATACAGATAACAAGAACAGTTAGACATGTCATTCAGATCTGAATATATACCCAATATGGATGATGATAGGGACCAATAGTCCATGTAGGATGAGAGCACTATTCGATATATGCGGATAGTGGATGACTTGTTCTTACTCTAGATAAGAACACTATTTAAAAAAATAAGTCGATTGCTTAACTATGACGTGAATCATAGTTAAGGAAGTTCAACGTGTTCCCATTGGATTTAGATGATCAGGCAGGGGTGATGTGTACCATTCATACCTTTGTGGATGTATGTCTTAATTTTGATATTTCAGACGAAGCATTCATTTTCAACCTAGAACGCTTGTATTGCGCATTTGAAGCGTTTAAACAAGAAGGGCTTGAGTATGCAGCATCGCTTAGGGCGTTTATTGCAGTTACTGAATACGTCAATAGCCAACGTGGCATGCTTAGCTTTGCTGAATATCTGACAGGGCTTTCAATAGGGGAAATTAAGGCATTAAGACGAATCCTGCATGCGCATCGAGGGCTGATACGTGATGAGATCAAAAGCTTTGCGAGACGGAAAGAATTCAATCGAGTGGCATTACTTGAGGAGTTCGAAGGCGCAATTAAGGGGTATTATTCGGTTCTAGTGATCAGAGTGGATTTGAGCTATAGCAAGGACAGCATGAGTGAAATTACAGTAAATGACTTCTATCAGCATATCGGAAAACTACGTGATTTGATCACTGATAAGAATGGATATTTTGATGCACTTTTGACCTATGCGATCGCACTGGAGCAGGGTATAACCAAAGGCTTTCATGCTCACTTAGCATTGGTGATTAATCGGTCTGAGCACCAGAGCGATTATAAGATTGCTGAAGGGGTAATTGAGAAGTGGAATGAGATTACTTTAGGCAAAGGGACGGGATGGAACATCAACACGACAGAAAATAAAGAAAACTACGAGAAACAAGGTCGTTTAGGCATTGGAGATATTCGTCGAACAATACCCGAACAAGGCAATAATGCTTTGGGTGCAGTTGCGTATCTCAGTGACCCAGATAAATACGAGCAGACGTTATTGGTTAAACCACGAGGGCGTAAAACGTTTTATAAGGGGGATTATCAGCATCATAGTCGCCCAATACCTGACACAGAAGAAAATAGAAGAATCAAAGAGTGGAATGCGCAGACTGCTTTAGCAAAGCTGGAAGAGGAGATTTGGTTTAAAAAAATATGAACATGCCAGTTCTATGAAATCAATTCATTCATAGGACAACACATGAGCCATTCAGAGTTAGAGTCTGCAGCAGTACGTTTAGAACAAGACGTTTTAGAGCATTACCAAACGATTCGCTTTGCCCCGATTCCAGAAGGTACTGATTACAAAGATCATCAAAAAAATATTGATGATGAGTTTAAGCGTAAATTGTCTGGTTATTTTTCAGCATGGCGCAGAATGATGGCCGTTGGCATTCATGAGCATTTATCTTTTTCCTTTTGGGCAGACAAGTTCTTTCAGGCTTACTGCAGTGTATTACAGGAAGAGCAGATTCGGTTCTTTGAGGTCACGGCGCAAAGAAGCGCTGGTTTTTATATCGATAAGATCGTAAAGCGGCTGAGAGTGCTGTTTGAAAGCACCAGCTTAACTGAAGAAATGCACAAGCAGAATGAGCGTTATGAAAAGCAAATTGAAAAGCTGAGAGAATCTTATTGCAATACCAGTCAAATCTATCCAGATGCTGCGGATTTGAAACTAGAACTGAGCTTAAATGAGGCAGGAAATGAAATGATCGGCATACGGCAGCTAGAGCGGTATTTATTAAATTTTCAAAAAAGTCTAGCGGCTGAGTATTGGTATAGAACACAAGTCGTTTACCGCTTTTATCAGATTGTACGGGATGATGTTCAGCAGCGCTATGTGATTCACTTTTATCTGAGCTTTAACCGATCACTCTATTCTGATCCTTTGGGATATTGCAATGAGATCAGAGAGCACTGGATGAGAACGACTGGATATCTGGGCACATGCGTTTATCCAGAAATGCATCATCAGCTTTCCGATGCTGATGCACAAAAAGCGTTGCGGATTGACTGGATCATGCAAGAAGAAGCGGGCTGTCCTTTGGGTGCATTAAATAGCATGCCGGAGAATCAAACGGGGCAGTTTGGGCTTCCGAATAGAATCTGCATTTACCCTAAAGGATTTAAATGGTTTGATGGAGCACCTATACGGCGCTGAAAATTTATATCAGTGTCCTGCACTTGCTTGACGCTCTACATTGCGCAGATTATCCTTAGTCTGCTGACCTACATCGTCAGTCGGTTTTGACAGACCGTTTACACACAAGCACATCAAAAAAGTAATTTTTTGGTGGCTAACTCGTTCGTCCCCCTTCTTTGCGGTAGGGCGGAGGGGGGACGCGCTTGCGCGTGCTGGTTTCTTTGTTACCAGTCTGTCAACCCTCTTTCGTTCTGCCACCTTCAATTGACAGTGATTTGGCAGGATTCTTTTAAAACAAAGGAGTACGCCATGCGCTTACATCAATACCGTCTTTTACATTTCTCTTTTTTATGTGTGCCCGATCTACACCACAGGGGTAATGTGACCTGATGCTGTGTATTTCATGCATTGCTGTGTCGATCACTTTCTAAGAATAAAACTTTTTCAAGTACATATTACCGATATGAAGATGAATCTCTCATGCTGTTTTTGAGGGGCATAGATTTGTGTGCTTTATCGTCTATAACACTTCAAAAAAACATAGATATTCATTCCAACATTTATGACATGGGGAACACTGTGTTTGATTAAGACCAAGACCAGTGATGCCTAAAAAAAAGAGAAAATGATGATGTTTAAAACCTTCCTAAAAACTGCCCTTATTTCATCACTACTTGCAGGCGCATCATTGGCGCAGGCAGGCTGGTTTGCACAAGCCAGTGAATCCTACCTTGTTCAAGCACGTCATACAGGCGGTGGGGTTTATCAATGTCTTTATAAAACCAATCCTGGCAACCGTGGTTGGCGTAATTTCACGGTGAACTTTCAAGGTGGTTGTCCACGCTTTGTTCACTTTAATGCGCAGAATGGTCAAGTCACTGTGCCCAACTAAATGAGGGGAACATTCAAATGACTCAAAAAACCATATTGGGCTTGGCGGCAATCTTAGCCCTGACCTTGATCAGCATCGCAGGCTTCTACTTCTTTAGCCCTAAACACACAACTGAAAAAACGGTTCCAGCCAGTACTTCTGAGGTCAGCTCTGCACAACCTTTAGAATCCGCCAGTTCAGAAGCAGTATCCACTGTGATTGCAGCGGCAGAAGTGGATGGCATCGATGTCAAAGAATTGACCACGGGAAGCAAGCGTCTGAGTCCATCAGATCATGAACCTGAATTGCTGAGTTTTGAGTTTGATCAAAACCTTAAGGCGGTGGATACCTTACTGTCGATGCTGCCTTATGATGAACTGCCTGAATTTGAGCAGGAAAATATAGACAAGTATCAGCGCTATATCTTTGCCAAAGCCGCAAAAGATACAGGCAAATCAGTGCAAGACTTTAGCTTGCAAGAACATGGCGCACTGGAGTCGGAGCAAGCGGGTAATCGCTACTACGTCTATAAATTTGATAACGGCACAGACTGTGAAATCCATCTGGTCAGTATTGACTTAAATACGGGCGATTATGGCGTGAGCTATAACTACTGCTAAGGATGAAATGTATGAAGCGATTTTTTAAACCGATCCTACTCGCAGTGACTGTAACGGCAGGAATGTTGTTGAGTGGATGCAGTTCTGGCCTTGATCCAAATACATTTACGGTCGAACTCGATGTAATTGATACCAGTAACTGGTATGCCCAAAATCAATCCGCTACGGTATTGACCATCCGTTCCAATATTGCAGAGCCTATCGATGTCAGCCATGTTTCTGTCAATCATGGACAATGTCGTTATGAAGGCTATCGTCGATCGTTGGAATATCCGCAGCACTTTAAGATGGGGCAACGTTTAAGACTGAAATTAACAGACTGTAGCTACAGCAATGTGGTGCAGGTTGATGTCGAAACAGATAAAGGCACTGCAAGCTATAGCTTTCAATAGCGACTCTCCTCGACAAAGCAAAATTTAAATCAAACCGTGTCCTCAATGGGCACGGTTTTTTTATGTCCTCAATTCGCTCTTCGCACTGAATTCATTTCGCAAGGAATACCCATGTCTTTTATTCGATGTCCCTACTGTCAGTCTACCCAGGTCAGACAAACCGATTCAGGCAATGCGCATGCCAATTATTTTGAGCAACTACAACGTTGTATCTCACCAACACAGATGGCGATGTTTGGCATGCAGGTCGCTCGCAAGTCAGGCTTTTCACCGCTCTTCGGTGCAGCTGTTGGGGTAGTGGTGGGTGGCGTACTGGTGGTGGTGAGTCAGTATGCCTTTGAAAAATACTACAGCAATGCCGAGCAGTATCTCTGTCTGGATTGCCAACAAGCGTTTGCATGGGTGCCGTAATCGCATCTCTAACTTTACACGGTTACATCTTTGAATAGATGGATTGTTTAAACCCTTACAGCACATTTCTGCATCTTTACATCTTTCACTTTTATTTAAGGAATAATCAAAATGGCACATCAACTTGAACAAATGGCGTATGTCGGACAAACCCCGTGGCATGGTCTGGGCAATCAACTTAGCCAAAACCAACCGATTGAAGTCTGGGCCAAGCAAGCGGGCATGGATTGGCGCATTGAATCATCCAATGTCAGCTACATGGCTCAAAACTCACGTGGACAAAGCATCATCATGCCGTATGAAGAACAACGGGTACTGTACCGTTCAGATACCCATGCTCCTTTATCGGTGGTGAGTCAGCGTTATCAAGAAGTCCAACCGATGGAAATTCTGGAGTTCTACCGTGATCTGACTGAGCAATCAGGCTTTGAACTGGAAACCGCAGGTGTCCTAAAAGGTGGGAAAAAGTTCTGGGCTTTGGCACGTACAGGACAAACTGCAGAATTGAAAGGTGGAGATGTCAGCAATGGCTATATTCTGCTAGCAACCGCATGTGACGGTACGTTGGCGACCACAGCACAATTCACCAATATCCGTGTGGTGTGCAACAACACTTTAGCGATTGCCTTACGTGGACAGAGTTCCAGTGCAGGTGTAGTCAAGGTACCGCACAGTACCAAATTCGATGCCGACAAAGTCAAAGATCAACTCGGTATTTCAGTGAAAACATGGTACAACCACATGTATGAAATGAAACAACTCACCCAACGTAAAGTCACCCAGAAAGAAGCAGCGGCTTATTTTGATGCGGTATTTAACAACAATAGCCTAAGTGCGATGGAACAGGAGGATAACATTATTCAGTACTACCGTAATGTTGCGTCTCAAGCCAATCCACAACCCAATAAAACTGAACCGAATGGACGTGCCATGACCAAAGTCATGAATATGTTTAATGGGCAGGGACGTGGAGCAGACTTATCTTCAGCCAAAGACACCGCCTATGGACTACTTTGTGCGATCACCGAGTTTGTCGACCATGAACGTCGTGCGATGAGTACTGATCACCGCCTCGATTCGGCATGGTTTGGTGCAGGGGCAGCATTGAAACAACGTGGATTGGAGCAAGCTTTATATCTTGCAGCCTAAATTTTATCTCGTATCCCTCTTTGCCACATCTTCGGATGTGGTTTTTTTTATGCCGTTTTAAAATCAATGATAGAAGGATAAACCCATGAATCAGATTATAAACCCAACAGTAACGTCTCAATCTCAGTATTTACCAACTGTAGCCAATGACAAGCTTAAACAAAGTCAATCAGGTTCAAAACGTAGTTTAAATGCCAAACGTCTGATCAACACCAAACAACTGGACTATCAGGCATGGCTGGAAGTGCGTAAGCAGGGAATAGGCAGCAGTGATGCCGCAGCCGCCTGTGGCTTGAATCCTTATATGTCGATGCTGGAGCTGTGGATGATCAAAACAGGACGGGTACAGCAGAATATTGATGATGAAAGCTCAGGACATGCACCTTTATATTGGGGCAAGCAGTTAGAACCGCTAGTGGCTGAATACTACAGTCTGCATACCAACAACAAAGTTCGTCGGGTCAATGCGGTGCTGCAGCACCCTGATCCTGACAAAGCCTTTATGTTGGCAAACTTGGATTATGCCGTGGTGGGCAATGAAGACGTGCAAATCCTAGAATGCAAAACCGCAGGAGAATATGGCGCTAAACTGTGGCGAGATGGTGTGCCGTTATACGTGTTATGTCAGGTACAACATCAACTGGCGGTGACAGGCAAGCAAGCGGCACATATTTGTGTGTTGCTGTGTGGACAGGAAACCAAAATCTACAAAGTCAGTCGTAATGAAGCTTTGATTGAACAGATCATTCAGGCAGAACGATTATTTTGGGAATGTGTTGAAAATGACGTTCCACCAGCAGTGGATGCCAGTGAATCGGCAGCCAAAGCTTTACAGCAGCTCTATCCTGAACATACCCCGCTCAGTTGTGTTGATCTAACGGAGGTCGAACTTGCCAATGAACTGTTTGATCAGCTGATACAGGAGAAACAACAGATTGAACAACACCAAAGCCAGTTTGACCTACTCAAACACCGAGTTCAGGCACTGATGCAGGAACATGAACGTGCCGTATTTCAGCAAGGTTCAGTGACATGGAAGAAGAGCAAGGATAGTATTAGCCTGGACATCAAATCCTTACTTCAGCACCAACCTGAACTCATTCAACAGTACCCACTGCAGAAAGCAGGCAGTCGTCGTTTCAACATTTATCACGATTAGCTCAAAACTTAGAGTTAATCACTCAGCAAGAAGTATCTGAAATCCCGTGCAGCCCTGCATGGGATTTTTTTATGCCGATTTTATTTTAAGCACACAGGGCAACACATCTAAACATCTCAACGACAGAGGAATTTCAACATGATTAAAGGTTTAGCCATTACACCACCCATCTTGGGACGGATCAGTATTGGCCGTGTAATAGAAAAAAATGGCAAGCGTCTGCCAGAGAAAGACGATCAGTTCACCATTACCAGTCAAATACAGGGTAAGGACGGTTGGATTAAACACCCCTTGGATGAGCAATTGCGTAATCAAGCACCGAATCAAAAGTTACGTAGCATCCCTGTACGTATGATCTTCAATGACCCTGAATTGAACTTACGTGCCGAGTACAGCTTGTTTGACCGACAGACAGGTCGCCCGATTTGTGTGGGGAATGGTCAGACGTGTCAGCGTATGACATCACAAGGTGTAGAGCAACATCCTTGTCCATCACCCGACTTATGCCCACTTGGACAAGGTGGACATTGCAAGCCTTATGCACGCCTGTATGTGAACTTAGATGAATCGGATGAATTTGGCACCTTTATCTTTAGAACCACAGGCTTTAACAGTATTCGCACTTTGGCTGCACGTTTGAATTACTACCATGCAGCTTCAGGTGGATTGTTGTCGTGTTTACCATTGCAGCTCACCTTGCGTGGGAAAAGTACCACCCAAAGCTATCGTCAGCCCGTGTATTACGTGGATTTAACGTTACGGGAAGGAGTGGATTTGAAAACCGCGATACAGACAGCCAAGGAGATTGACCAACAGGGGAAACAGGCAGGGTTTGATCAGGTGGCATTAGATCAGATTGCACGGCAGGGTTTTGCCAATGCCAAATTTGAGGTGCATGCAGAGGAGGGGATGGAATTGCTAGAGGAGTTTTACCTACACAGTGACAGTGCTGTAGATACGGAGCATTCAGCGCAATTGAGCTATGTGCAGGATATTCAGCAGGGATTGCAGCGATCAGTCAGACCAGTCACCTAATCGATTGGTTGGAAAAGAGCAGCTTTCTAGGTTGCTCTTTTTTACGACAGTATTAGTCGTGGGAGTTGTCAAAGTACTATTTTAGCTATAGCTATCCCGTTAAAATAACAAGACTTAATTAATCTCTATTTTTTTTGTTAAGTGCATGACTTTTAATAGGTCGCAGATATGCTAACTTAGCAACATTGTTTAACATTAAGTATAAAACCAAAGCGGTTGATCTTGGATTGAGGAAATAAAATGCATTCATTGGAACAAAAATTTCTAAATGACTTAGATGACAAGCTTTGGAAAGCCGCCGATAAATTACGCAGCAGTCTAGATGCAGCCAACTATAAGCATATTGTTTTAGGACTGATTTTCTTAAAGTACGTATCAGATGCTTTTGATGAACGGCAATCTGAACTCAAAGAATTGTTTGCACAAAAAGACGACCACAACATCTATTACATGCCGCGTGATCAGTACGACAGCGAAGAAGAATACCAACAGGCTATTGCTGATGAACTAGAAATACTGGATTACTACCAAGAAAAAAACGTATTTTGGGTGCCAAAAGCAGCCCGTTGGTTAAGTATCCGTAATGGAGCAGCACAAGCGATTGGCTCTATCATTTGGCAGGATGAACAAGGGCAAGATGTCAAACTACGCTCTGTATCCTGGCTGATTGACAATGCCTTTGATGAAATTGAAAAAGCCAATCCAAAGCTTAAGGGCATTCTGAATCGTATTGGACAGTACCAGCTGGACAATGACAAGTTACTTGATCTGATCAATACTTTTTCTGACACCAGTTTTACTAATCCAGAATATAACGGTGAGCAACTCAGTCTGCACAGTAAAGATATCCTCGGGCATGTCTACGAATACTTTTTGGGACAGTTTGCCTTGGCTGAAGGGAAGCAAGGTGGGCAGTACTACACGCCTAAAAGTATCGTCACCTTAATTGTTGAAATGTTGCAGCCTTATAAAGGTCGTGTGTATGACCCAGCGATGGGTTCAGGCGGATTCTTTGTATCCAGTGAAAAATTTATTGAACAGCATGCTCAGGAAAAGCATTACAAAGCCTCCGAACAGAAAAAGCATATTTCTATTTATGGTCAAGAAAGCAATCCGACCACATGGAAATTGGCTGCTATGAACATGGCGATTCGTGGGATTGATTTTAATTTTGGTAAAAAGAACGCGGATACATTTTTAGAGGATCAGCATCCAGACTTACGTGCTGACTTTGTGATGGCCAATCCGCCTTTTAACATCAAGGATTGGTGGCATGCTTCTCTAGAAAGTGATGTGCGCTGGAAATACGGTACACCGCCACAAGGTAATGCTAACTTTGCCTGGATGCAGCACATGCTGCACCATCTGTCACCAACAGGCAGCATGGCACTTTTACTTGCCAATGGTTCGATGAGTTCCAATACCAACAATGAAGGCGAGATTCGTAAAAACTTGATCGAAGCCGATCTGGTGGAATGTATTGTCGCGTTACCGGGACAACTGTTTACCAACACGCAAATTCCAGCTTGTATTTGGTTCTTGACCAAAGATAAAAAGAACGGCTTATCCTTGGATAAAAAGAAAGCCAACCGTGAAGGCAAGACGCTGTTCATCGATGCTCGTAATTTGGGCTATATGAAAGATCGCGTACTGCGTGACTTTACCGATGCTGATATTGCCAAAATCACCAATGCTTTACATGCTTGGCAACAAGGCGAAAATTTTGAAGGCGAAGCGTATCAAGATGAGAAAGGTTTCTGCTTCTCTGCTGAGTTAAAAGATATACAAAAGCACGACTATGTATTGACTCCAGGACGTTATGTGGGTGCAGTCGAGCAGGAAGATGATGGCGAGCCATTCGCTGAGAAAATGCTGCGTTTGACTGCTCAGCTCAAAGAACAATTTGCTGAAAGTGCTGTCTTGGAAAGTGAGATTAAAAAGAATCTAAAGGGCTTGGGTTATGAGTTCTGATCATCCTTTATTACAAGAAATTCAGAAGGGTGAAAGTCAAACCCTTGAATTTAAAGAGCAGTTACCGAAAGGGCAACAGGTCGCAAAGACCCTGATTGCTTTTGCCAATACCAGTGGTGGTAAATTGGTAGTGGGTGTAAGTGATGATCGCCAACTCGTAGGTATTCAAGATGATATTTTTGAGCTGCAAGATCAGATCACTTCAATGATCAATGAGCTGTGTGCGCCCAATATTCTACCTTACATTTATATCGAGAATATCCAAGGCATTGAGTTATTGGTGATTGAAGTCAGCCGTGGTTCGTTATTACCTTATTATCTCAAGCCGCAAGGCAAGGCACAGGGAACCTATATCCGTTTGGGTGCAAGTAATCGTGTGGCATCGCCTGAGTATATCCAGCAACTTGAATTGCAACGTCTGAACCAGACTTTTGATGAGCAGCCGAATCCGCAATACAGTTTAGATAACATTGATTTACAGCCTTTGCAGCAAGCCTTCACTGAGGTGGGTAAAGAATTGTCTTTGCAGAAAATGCGTAATCTTAAATTGATCATTCAGCAGAATGGACAGGATTACCCAAGTCATGGGTTGCTCATTTTGCTAGGGCTTTATGAGCAGGTTGAGATTAAATGTAGCCGCTTTAAAGGCACCACCATGACGGTGTTTTTGGATAAAAAAGAATACCGTGGAGACTTATTTAGTCAGTTGAAGCAAACAGAGCAATTCATCAAGAATCATCTGCATCTACGGGCAGAAATTTTAGGTTTGCAGCGTACAGAAAGTTTTGAAATTCCAATCCCAGCCATTCGTGAAGCCTTGGTGAATGCAGTGCTGCACCGTGACTATAGCAATGCAGGGCGTGATATTAAGGTTGGCATTTATGATGACATTTTGAATATCGTATCGCCAGGTGGATTACCAAATGGACTCACTGAAGAAGATTTAGCGCAAGGTCGTTCAGAGATACGTAACCGTGTTTTGGCGCGTGTGTTTAAAGAGCTAGGCTATATTGAGCAGTGGGGCAGTGGTATTGCCCGTATTAAAGATCTTTGTTTACAGGCAGGCAATGCAGAACCTCAACTGAAAGCACAAGGTGATTTTGTCGATTGGGAGTTTTACCGTCCTTCGATTGAGCAATTAGGTGGCTCAATAGGTGGCTCAATAGGTGGCTCAATCAAAGAAACTATGCTGACAGATCGTCAAAAAGAGATTTTAGTTTTAATTCAGCACAACCCGAAAGTTTCCTATCGTTCTATGGCAGAGCAGCTCGGTATTAATGAGTCAGCAGTGAAAAAGCATCTGAATCATTTAAAAGATGCAGGCTGGCTGGAGCGTGTTGGTGGGACTCGTGGCTATTGGGCGATTAAGAAAGAATTTGGGGGTGAAGTGTGAGTTTTAAGCTTTTAGGGGATATTGTAAAAATTAAAGGTGGTAAACGATTACCTAAATCTAGTCAATTGCAAGTTATTAAAAACGATCATCCATACATTAGAGTAAGAGATATGGGTGAACGATATTTGCCACGGAGTGGTTTGGAATATGTACCTGATAATATCTTTCCATCCATCTCAAGATATATTGTTAATACAAATGATCTAATTTTATCAATTGTGGGAACTGTTGGCTTAGTGAGTATTGTTGATGAATTTTTTAATAATGCATCTTTAACAGAAAATTGTGTCAAATTAACTGGCTTAGATGAGAAAGATGCAAAATATCTTTATTATTATCTTTTGTCTCAATATGGTAAAGAGGAAATTAAAGCGAGAACTATTGGCGCAGTACAACTTAAATTGCCATTGTATAATATTGAGAAAATACAGATTCGTTGGTTTGATAAATTAATAAGAGAAAAAATAGTTAATTGTTTATCAACTTTGGATGACAAAATAGAACTAAATAATCAAACTAATCAAAACTTAGAAAATATTGCTCAAGCTATTTTTAAAAGTTGGTTTGTCGACTTTGAGCCTGTACGTGCCAAAATTGCAGCTAAGCAAGAAGGAAACGATTCTGAGCTTGCTGCGATGTGTGCGATTAGCGGTAAAAGCGAAGCTGAGCTTGAACAGATGGCAAAGGAAGATTTTGCAGAGTTACAAGCGACGGCTGCACTGTTTCCTGATGAGTTGGTAGAAAGTGAGCTAGGGGAGGTTCCGAAGGGGTGGGATAAATATTCGCTATCAAAAATGATCACACTAATTGGTGGGGGAACGCCTAAAAGATCTGAGCCTGATTATTGGAATGGTAATATTTATTGGTTTTCAGTAAAAGATGTTCCAAAAGAAAGTGATACTTTTGTAATAAGAACAGAAGAACGAATTACAGAGCTTGGTTTAAATAAGAGTTCAACAAAGTTACTTCCTGTAGGAACAACAATTATAACTGCTAGAGGCACTGTAGGAAAAATAGCATTGGTTGGACATGAAATGGCTATGAACCAATCTTGTTATGGTGTTCAAGGAATAAATGGTGTCAAGCAATTTATGACCTACTATTTGATAAAAAATGCAGTAGAGGTTTTAAAGAAAAATACACACGGTGCTGTATTTGATACCATTACACAAGCAACATTTGAGACAGTTGTTTCTATTAAACCCGACATACAAATATTGAATTTATTTGAGTGTAAAGTTGAAAAAATTATGGATCAGATAAAGAATAATTTATATCAAAACCATAGTTTAATTGAAATAAGAGATACCTTGTTGCCAAAGTTATTGTCGGGTGAGTTAGATGTATCAGGTTTGCAAGGTGAGGGAGCATAATCATGTCACTACGTCAAATCACTATACATGGCTATAAGTCAATTGAACATTTAGATAAGTTTGAGTTAAGCAGTTTAAATGTATTGATTGGTGCAAATGGCGCAGGTAAAAGTAATTTTATCAGTATTTTTAAGTTGCTGAATGAAATGTATGAGCAACGTCTGCAAAGTTTTGTACAAAAACAAGGTGGACCAGATAGCCTATTGCATTTTGGTAGAGATATAACCGATAAAATTCATGCAGAATTCTATTTTTATATGAATGGCTATAAATTTGATTTAGTACCGACATTAGATAATAGACTGATTTTTGATCGTGAATGTACGTGGTTTGAAGGTGTATATTACGGTGCAAGTACTCATACGATTGGTTCAGATCATGAAGAATCAAAATTAAAAGAAACTAAAGATTCATTTGCTGAATATGTCCGACCAGCTATACAAGGATGGCGTATTTATCATTTTCACGATACCAGTGATACAGCTAAAGTTAAGCGATCACATGCAATAAATGATAATTTAAGGTTAAAACCTGATGCAGAAAATTTAGCAGCATATTTAAGAATGCTTTCAATAAAATATCCTGATGAATATCGAAGAATTGTAGAAACGATACAAATTGTTTTGCCATTCTTTAAGGACTTTGTGCAGCGTGAAGATGATGATATATTTATTGAACTAGAATGGTTTCAGGTTGATCGTCCAGATACACCTTTAAGAGCACATCTATTATCTGATGGTAGTTTACGCTTTATTTGTTTAACCACGTTATTGTTGCAACCTAAAGAATTATTGCCCGATACCATTATCATTGATGAGCCAGAACTAGGTTTGCATCCATATGCGATTAGCGTACTTGCGGATATTTTTAAACAAGTGGCAGAAGATAAACAATTAATTATATCAACTCAATCTGTTGAACTCATTAATGAAATGGAAGCAGAAAATATTATTGTCGTGGATCAAGAACAAGGAAAATCAACGTTTAAGCGGTTTGGGCAAGAGGAGTTATCGGAGTGGTTAGATGATTATAGCTTGGGTGAGCTATGGAAGCGTAATGTTTTAGGTGGGAGACCCTGATATGCAAGAAGTAATTGTAATTGCTGAGGGTCAAACGGAAGAGGTATTTATTAAACGAGTGGTTGCTCCCATATTCCATTCGCAACAGATTTTTTTAAAGCCAGTGTTGATGAAGACTTCTGCTACAGCTAAAGGTGGGGCAGTTACTTTTGACCGTTTAAAACTAAATATTAGAAATGAAATTAGACGAAATCAAAATATAAAACTGACAACATTTTTAGACTTATATGGATTGGATACGAGTTTTCCTGATTTTAATCAAGCACAGTCAATACAAGATGTTTATTTACGTGTAGAACATTTAGAACAGGCTCTACATAGAGAGCTTATTGCATTTGTTGAGTGTAGACCTGAAAGAATTATTACTCATATACAACCTTATGAATTTGAAGGTTTACTATTTTCAGATGTTGATCAACTTTGTTCAATTGAACCTACTTGGCAAAGATCTCACGCAACATTGCAAAGAATGAGAGATGAAGTAGATTCACCAGAACATATTAATAATGGTTATGAAACTAAACCATCCAAAAGATTAGAAGATAATCTGCATCCTAAGTATAAGAAAACTACTCATGGACCAAGGATTGCTCAGCATGTTGGGCTAGAGCGAATGGAACAAGAGTGTGCCCATTTTAAATCTTGGATGGATAAAATTAGAGCATTAGGATAAATCATAAACGAGCCCTAATTTAAAAAATCTCTGTCTAAGATTAAGGGCGAACTATGCGATATCAACTGCTCTATAATTTATTTTTATTTCATCGCAAATCGAAGTGGTTTAAATTTTAATTTTAAGACTTTGATTAATATGTATTTTTTATTTCATTGCAAATCCATTTATAATTTTAAATAGGTAGATATGGGCATGAACGAAACCCAACTTGAAAACCTCTGCTTAGACTGGTTCGCTGAAAATGGCTGGGAAGTCGTTCATGGTATTGATATTGCGCCTGACAGTAGCAATCCTTTACGCAAAGACTATAAACAGATTTTATTGGAAGCTGATTTACAGGCGGCTTTTGAACGCTTGAATCCACACTTGCCTGCAAGCTGTTTTGAGCAGGTTTGGCAAAAACTGAGCAAGCCTGAAAGTTTGGACTTAGTCATTAATAACCGTACTTTCCACCGTATGTTATTGGAAGGTGTATCTGTCACCTATAAGAAACAGGACGATTGGGTGCATGACCATGCCTTCTTGGTAGATTTTAATCATGTAGCAAACAATCGCTTTGTGGCGATTAATCAATTTACTATTCTAGGCACCAAACAACCTCGACGTCCTGATATCATTTGCTTTATCAACGGTATTCCGTTTGCTGTGTTGGAACTAAAAAGCCCAACCGATGAAAATGCAGATATCTGGGATGCCTTTAACCAGCTGCAAACCTATAAAGAAGAAATCTCGGATTTATTTGTTTATAACGAAGCCTTGGTAGTGAGTGATGGCGTAACAGCACGTGTAGGCTCACTGACGGCGAATCAGGAACGCTTTTTGCCGTGGCGTACCATCAAGAATGAAGATGATAAACCCGCTTTAGAATGGGAGTTAGAGACAGTTGTTCGAGGCTTCTTTGATCGAGAATTGTTCCTAGATTACATTCGATTCTTTGTGCTGTTTGAAACAGATGGCGAAAAGACCATTAAGAAAATTGCAGGCTACCATCAGTTCCATGCGGTTAGAGAAGCCGTGCAAGCGACCATTGCGGCAGCCAATCCGAATGGGGATAAGAAAGCAGGCGTTGTTTGGCATACCCAAGGCTCGGGTAAAAGTATTTCTATGTGTTGCTATGCAGGCAAGCTTTTACAGCAGCCCGCTATGCACAACCCAACCTTGTTAATCGTGACTGACCGTAATGACTTAGATGGACAGCTCTTTGAAACCTTTAGTAATGCTCAAGAATTATTAAAACAAACGCCAGTACAAGCCAATAACCGTGATGAGCTAAGAAGGTTTTTAGCTGAGCGTGAGTCTGGTGGCATCATCTTTACCACAGTACAAAAGTTTGCATTATTGGATGGTGAAAGTGAGCATCCATTATTAAATGGACGCCACAATATTGTGGTGATGTCAGATGAAGCACATCGTAGCCAATATGGTTTGAAAGCAAAACTAGGTAACGATGGCACGTACAAGTTTGGCTATGCCAAGCACATGCGCGATGCCTTGAAGAACGCGGCTTTTATTGGCTTTACTGGAACTCCGATCTCAAGTGAAGATAAAGACACTCGAGCTGTCTTTGGAGATTATGTTTCGATTTACGACATTCAGGATGCCGTCGATGATGGTGCAACCGTCCCAATCTACTATGAGTCACGCTTGGCAAAGCTAGATATTAATCAGGCTGAAATCGAAGAGCTATCTGATCAAGTCGATGAGGTTGTAGAAGATGAAGAAGATGTTGGTAACAGAGAAAAGACTAAAAGTGAGTGGAGCCGACTAGAAAAGCTGGTGGGTGCAACACCACGGCTGAAACAGATTGCAGCGGATTTAGTCGCACATTTTGAAGCCCGTACTGAAGCGACGGCAGGTAAAGGCATGATTGTGACCATGAGCCGCGAAATCTGTGTCCACCTTTACAATGAGATTATTGCCTTACGTCCAGATTGGCATGACCCTGATCCTGAAAAAGGCAAAATCAAAATTGTGATGACAGGTTCAGCTTCAGATAAACCATTGTTACAGCCACACATTTATAACAAGCAAGTCAAAAAACGTCTTGAGAAACGCTTTAAGGACGTAAACGATCCTTTACAACTGGTGATTGTACGCGATATGTGGCTTACAGGTTTTGATGCACCGTGTACGCACACCATGTATATCGACAAACCGATGAAGGGGCATAGCCTCATGCAGGCAATTGCACGTGTGAACCGTGTCTTTAAAGATAAGCAGGGTGGACTAGTTGTTGACTATATCGGCATTGCTAATGAATTGAAGCTGGCCTTAAAAACCTATACCGATGCCAAAGGGAAAGGTGAGCCGACTTTACGTGCAGAAGAAGCCTATGCAGTGCTTGCTGAAAAGATGGATGCAATACGAGGAATGTTCACCAAAACCAACGAGCAGGCAGGTATGGATTTGGGTGCTTATGAAACTCAGGCACACCGACTGATTATCCCCGCAGCTAACTATGTGCTGAGCTTAAAGGATGGTAAAAAGCGTTTTCTTGATTTAGTTCTGGCAATCAATAAAGCCTTCTCTTTATGCAGCACCTTGGATGAAGCGAAGAACCTGCACAAAGAAATTGCCTTTTACTCAGCCATTAAAGCGGTCATTAGCAAGCATACCTCTGTAGATCGTAAACTGTCGCAAGCGGAAAAGGACAGTACGCTAAAACAGATTCTGGACAATGCTGTCATTGCTGATGGCGTAACAGATGTCTTTGCAATGTGTGGTTTGGATAAACCTAATATTGGCTTGCTTTCAGATGAGTTCTTGGAAGATGTACGGCAGATGCCATACCGTAACTTGGCAGTTGAACTTCTGGAAAAGTTACTCAATGATGGCATTAAGGCAAAGACGCGAAACAATGTGGTACAGGAAAAACGCTTCTCTGACCGTTTGCAGGAAACCTTGAGGAAATACAATAACCGAGCGATTGAAACTTCTCAGGTCATTGAAGAACTCATTCAAATGGCAAAAGAATTTCAGGCAGAGATGCAGCGTGAAGCTGCACTTGGTTTGAATCCTGATGAAATCGCTTTCTATGATGCTTTGGCAAACAATGAAAGTGCTGTCAGAGAGCTTGGAGACGATACGCTGAAACAGATCGCACGAGAGATTACAGAGAAGCTTAGGAAGTCAACGACAGTGGATTGGCAGGTTAGGGATAGTGTGCGTGCTCAGCTGAAAATATTAGTACGTCGTACTTTGCAGCGATGGAAATACCCGCCTGATAAAGCGGCTGAAGCGATTGAGCTTGTGATGAAGCAAGCTGAGCAGTTGTCGAATGCGTGGACGACTAGCTAAAAAATCATTTATAAAGAACGTAATGTACACAAAATAATTTACATGCTCTTCTTGGGCGAAACCTTTGAAAAAATAGATAAAGTTACAATAACCAATGTATTTTGGGGGGAACAATGCGTATCGAAAAAGTTAGAGTTGAGGGGTATAGACTTCTTGAAGATATTGAGATTGTATTAGAAAAGAATTCAACTGTGATTGTAGGGCGAAATAATGTAAGCGTCCGCTGAACCCCATGCCTATTTTTTAATTTGAGTTGGATTTCCA
>JACRYN010000060.1_pt1 | contig 18376 bp, 17 predicted proteins | sample 8023231 | NCBI WGS metagenome assembly JACRYN01 (sample SAMN15756473, study PRJNA655841) | gut metagenome | isolation source: fecal sample D84 from domestic dog with diarrhoea | host: Canis lupus familiaris | place: South Africa: Mmabatho, Mahikeng | collected 2019-09
ACTAAATTAAGGCTTATAGGACGAATTCATAAGGTGTGTTCAGCGGACGCTTACAGAGAACCCATCGTGAATTCAGCTAAAAATAAAACCATTCAACCTATATGATAAGTTGAATGGTTTTTTATTAGCATGCAGAACAATTTAACCTTGAATCAACTGCGTTAATTCATCCACATAGTCTTGTATTGGTTGTGGATTTTGGTCTTTACGGCTTTCAATGTTGAGACGTAATAAAGGTTCAGTATTGGAAGCACGTACATTTAGACGCCATGCACCAAAATTCAGGCTGATGCCATCCGTTTCATCAATTGCAGGATTTTGATCGGCAAAGTGATCAAAAATCTTTTTAATGGTGGCTTGAGTATCCGCAACTTTAAAATTGATTTCACCCGAACAAGGGAACTTTTCAATCATATCTTCAACCAGTGAAGACAATTTTTGCTGGGTTTCTGAGAGTACAGAAATTGCCAATAACCAAGGAATCATACCGCTATCACAATAAGAGAAATCACGGAAGTAATGATGTGCTGACATTTCACCGCCATACACTGCATTGTGCTCACGCATTTTTTCTTTAATGTATGAATGCCCTGATTTAGACTGAATCGCTTCACCTTGGTATTGTTCAATCACATCAAAGGTATTCCAAACCAGGCGAGGATCATGCACAATTTTCTCACCAGATTGTTTCAGTAAGAATGCTTGCGCCAATAGACCGACAATGTAATAACCTTCAATAAATTGGCCTTTTTCATCAAACAGGAAACAGCGGTCGAAGTCACCATCCCAAGCGATACCCATATCTGCATGATGTTCAATCACCGCATTACGGGTACTGTCACGATTTTCAACTAAAATCGGGTTGGGAATACCATTAGGGAAGGTGCCATCGGCATCGTTGTGAATTTTGACAAATTCAACAGGCATATTGAGCTGTTTAAATTTTGCTTCAATGGCATCAACCACATGACCAGCCGCGCCATTGCCCGCATTCATAACCAATTTAAGTGGGCGAATTTTGGCAGGATCAATATATGACATTAAATGATCGATATATTCAGGCAGAATATGGTATTTTTCAGTTTTGCCTTTGGCTGTAACTTCATTAAAGTTGCCTGATTCAGCCAATAAGCGAATTTCTTTTAAACCTGAATCTGCTCCAATGGGACGTGCATTTTCACGCACCAATTTCATGCCGTTATAGTCCATCGGGTTGTGGCTTGCCGTGATTTCGATACCACCTTGTACATCAAGATGAAAAGCGCCGAAATAGACTTCTTCTGTTCCCGTCATGCCTAAATCTAAAACATCAACACCAGCATCATTTAAGCCTTTGATGATGGCTTGTTTTAAATCTTCACTGCTGAGGCGGATATCGCAGCCCACCACAATTTTTTTTGGTTGATAAATTTGCCCATAGGCACGACCGATTTTATAAGCAATCTCTTCATTGAGTTCTGTACCGAGTTTGCCGCGGATATCATAGGCTTTAAAACAAGTAAGTTGTGTCATCTAAATTCTCGAAATAATTCCTGCAAAGTAAGGAAGGTATGATTATAGAAGGAAAGTAGTTCCTATATGCCAAGTTACAGTTTAACTTTTATATCAACTGTACCTTTACTATGATCCGTTGAGCCCAGTCAGCGTAATAATTTTCATCGTCTAGTTGTTTCTGTTTAGACGGATGATTAATCGTAGTAAAGGCAGTAATACCTCTTATCTCAGATAGAAACTTTTTAGGCCAACTGAGCGATTGAGAAAGTATAGAATTGTTTAATTTTTCCAAATCGGTCTCAATTAATAATTGTGTTCTTTCTTCATATCGGAGTAATAATGTGGAGATGTTCTTTTTGCCATCAGAGGTATCAATTTCACATAGATAAAATTTTTCATGATTTTGTTTGTTTATAATTTTATAGACATAAAAGTATCGTAGTTGCTTACCATTAGAAAAATTATGCCCTCTAAAAGGGTTATGTTTTTTAAATGGAGAGTTGTAGATTTCTTTGATGTCATATCCTACTTCTTCAATTTGGTTCAATACTTTAATTAAGTCTTCATGCGTAATTCGCTCTATTTGAGTGTCTGATTCATGTGTAAATCCAGGTATTGTGCCCTCGATATCTCCTTCTCCTCCTGCAAATCCTTCATCTTGATTTTTATTTTCATCCATTTTCTTTAGTATTTTATTCCGTACTGTAGTTTTAGTAGGCGGCGTTTCTAAAGAAATTTTTAAGTCTTCTATTGTATAAATTTCTGCAGGAAGGTTTCTTAGCTTGATCAATCGCTGATCGATATCTGCATCAGCATTTTGATTCAATTTCTCTTTAGAGGAATTTGTTAGTTTTGGTTTATTTGAACGTTGAACTTGAGGATTTTTGATTTGTTGTATCATTTTTCTTGTAGTGAAATGAAATTGTACAGGTCTATCAATTCCAGTCTCCAAATTTTTGAAAGATGTGATGCGTTCAATTCTGTAAATACCAGTTTCTTTATCATAAATTCCATCTACTGTTAGATCAATATTTTTAATCTCAGGAATATTCATATCGAAATTAAAATTTTTAGCATTGTTTTGATCAATAATTGTTTTTTGATAAATACTAAGGAAGGCTTTATTTAAATCAGGTTGTAAAAGAATTAAGGCCAATTTTTTCAAAAAATGAGGATCAGAGATATCTGCTCTCAGAATTTTTTTGTTTTGCGCAATAGTAATATGAATAGCTTTTTCATCATTCGTATCCACTAGAATATCTGTTGAATAGTTTTCCGCAAAGAGTGCTGCACGTAAAAGATAAGGATGTGAAAAGAATAGATCCCGAGCAAGAATGAGTTTCGGTATTTGAATAATAAGATTTTTATTTAATACTTTTGAGTAGTAATCAAACTCAAAACAGATCCGGCCTTGATCTCTTTTTTTATGCTCATCCCCCAATAGAGTGATTGTTCTGAATACTGTGAAATTAACATTTTCAAGTGTATGGAAAAATAATTCCTTTAGCTCAGAACCTACAATTGGGGTGAGATAGTCATAAAGAATAATACTCTCAATTGGTAATTTAAGCTGAATAGAACGTTTAATAGTCGGATTAAAAAAGTGAGTATTAATATCGAACCGAGTTTGGCCGCGGCGACTAATTTCTGTTGAAGTATAATAAATCAAATTCTTCGGTAACTCTTCGATTGGGCAATCGCTCATTATTTTATTTCTCTCTCAATATTATTAAAAAATCTACGAGCTTCTGGCGTTAAGCGTTCAGAGCTTAATCCTGATAGTCGAAGAAATACACTCGATGGGTAAAACTGGCTTTCAGTGTGTTGACGAATAAATGTTCGTGTAAGGCGGCGTATTTGATAACAATCTACAGACTCTGCGTAACGCTCTAGAAAGGCGGTGGTGAGTGGTAAAAAACTCCAGTTTTTTTCAATCATACTTACCGAGCCAAGTTGCTTAATAAAAAACTTTTTTGTCCATTGTGGAGAGTCGAGATCTTCTAATAATTGATCCCGGATTTTGATGAGTTGTTTAATCAATTGTTGATCTCGCTTTTTCCAATCTACACGTGGCTTGGGAATGGCTGAAGGTAATATCACAGCAGATTTATTTGTCAGTAATAGCCAGTTCTTATGATTACGATATAACCGAGCGTAAAGTGCAGGATCACATTGACGTGCCTGCTTAACAGAATTTTTCTGAATTAGTTTTGTCCATTGTTTTTGATCTTCAGATAATATCCTATCTATTTTATTATTAACACATACAGGGGGAGCTTCGTGCTGCCGATCTAAGTTTGTTTTTTCTATTGATGCTAAGCTAACATATTGCTTATATGTTTCAATTGGTTTTTGCTCTGGAACCAGCGATTTTAATACAATACAATGCAATGCTCAAGATAAGAAAATGCTTTACGATGTTTCCTGCACATATTTTTGAGCCAGCAGTTCTCAGAAAGCAGATCATCTAAATGATAGTATTGAAGAAAGCTTTCGCCCCAGTAATCTAACACAAGGTGACGAATTTTTTCGTAGTTGATATTTTTTTGACCTGACAGTAAGTCTCTGTCTTTCAATAGATTGAAGTAGGCATTTGATAAAATCGATACATCTTGTACTGCAAGATGGCTCGATTGAATAAGTAGATCCTTGATTATTTTTGCTAACTCTAGATGGCGCTTAAAGTCTTGTGAATTAATAAAAAGTTGTGAGGAGTCAATAAGGACATTTAAATGAGCATTATAAAATCTTCGGTCTAGCCCATTGCAAGGAACATCGCTGACAAAAAGGGCAGATTCATGCTTTGTACAATATTCATATCCTGTAATCTGCCAGCTACGTTTCCAATACACTTCACCATATTGTTCCATCTGTTCTTGCCAACAATGCGGACAGAACCGAAAAAAATTCACAGATTTAATTCGCGACGCATTTTTTCCCAACTTGGTATGTAATGATTGATACTGTTCACCCTGCAATACATGTACAGCATAACGCATCACTGTATCAGGTTGAAATGGTTGGTAAATTGGTAATAAGGTGTGCTGGTTGATTAAATGGATTGCATCATAGCAATCGGGTAGATAACTGGCCAATTTGTCTATGTAAGACGGTAAATCGTAAGTTGGCGTCAAATTTCTATTATTGAATAATTCTTCAGTAAGGTATTTGGGACTTAAAATTCCATTGTGAATAGCATAACGTGCAATCACACTGTAAATTAACTCATCTGGATATGGTATTGGAAAATTTGAAATCATAATACACTTACTCTCTATTTTTGTTTAATGCAACACAGGAGAGGTGGGATCAAACAAATAGTGAGATGATTTTAATAGCTCATAAACATCGACTTCCTTTTCTTGTGCTTGACTGAAAAAATTTCTTAAGTCATTGGCTTCAGTGCTCTTCCATTCCTCCGGCTTCATGACTTTACGAGATGTACGTGGCTTCCTTGCCAGAGTCGTGGTTTGATGCTGTTTAAACTTATCTTCTGCTACAGGGCTGTCTAATACATCCAGAATATGCTGGAAGAGTGTCTTTAATTTTTCGTTTGGATATCGTTTTAATGTAGAAGTAACATACTGTTCTATTGTAGCAGCCGGGTAATCAAAGGCTGTCAGCATACCAATGAGGGTAGAATAATGCGGTCCTAGATCTTTACGCTGTATTTCCGTTTTTAATGCAGCTTTGAAACGTTGTTGTTCAACATATTCCTCAATTTGAACTTGAGGGATCGTTAAGTCAGAATATCGTGCAATACGTGTGGGGTTGCCTGAGCGGAGTGCATCCAAAATATCGTGGACTGGCTGTAATTGTTCTTCGTAGACTTTTTTAAAAAGTTCAGATGTAATTTTTTCCAGACCAATGGTGATGGCATGAATCTGCATCAAGCAGAACAGTTTAACCACTAAATCTGGAATGCCCTGCGTATAATAATACCAAGTGTTTCTTAATTCATCGGTCAGTTCAGCTGGTTGTTGAACCCATTGATATTGCCACAGCGTGTTGGTGAAAGCATACCATTCAGAAATGATCATTTGATCAGGGGTGCTAAGATCGGGAGTGGGTGCTTCATTGCGCATAGGTTCCCAGATTAAAGAGCCTAATCCTGCACTGCGTCTAGCTGATCTTAAATCTTCTTGCAGAATTTCATTGGCTTTGGGTGTCCCAATCATCACAATTGGAATGGATGCCACATTCACAAGGGTAACAAAGAAATTAAGAATGATTTCAGCCCCGCCAGATTTTTTTGTATTCAAATGCTGGATTTCATCAATGATTAAAAGTCCAATAGAATAATTATTTGCGATAATTTTCATCTGCTGCAGCATAGCATTCACATTTAAGCGACTTCTGGTGAAACGATGCTCGAAGTTTGTATCTCCTAATGCTAAATCTACTGCTCTAAAAAAGTTTGAGCATAAGTTTTTTAAAGAGCTGTCATGCGGACAATCAATTTTAAGGTAAACAATTTGTTTTAATCCCAGCTCTCTATGCTCAATCACTTGCGGGTAATAACGCAAAATTTTGTTCATTGTCGTTGTTTTACCGCTTCCCGAACATCCTATAATTGACATGCTAGTTGCAGTCGACTCTGGAGGTGCGTAGCGATAAGAGCTTTCATTTGATGGTTCTAGTTGCTGAAAAGCAGCGTGTAAATGTCGATTTCTATCCCCATTAGTGATGTTTCTACTCACATAACCTTGCCGAATCATAATAGAAATTTTTTGCTCAAGGGATAAATGTTTAGTCAATGGCTGGAAAAAATCATGAGGTAATTGAGCGATTAAATGGATTCTTTCTTGTTGCGCATAAAAGCGCTGTTTTGGAAGAAATTTCAGTTTCCCTCGTAGGTGTTTAATGACCGACTTCGTATCAAGGATAGGCGGTAATTGAGTAATGAGAGGATTATCCCCATAGATATCTTCTATCGATGTGTTGACCGCGACTTCATTATTATTCATTCTTCATCGTCCTCTTCAAATAATTGTCTCATTAAGTCTGGTTGACTGGTCAAATCCAGATTGCTGCTGTGAGATGGGGGTGTTGGAGGGTTGTCTTGGTTGGGATGGATAGTCCGGATAGAATTGACGGACCTATTTTGGAGATGTTCCTCACGTTCTACTTGAATTGCTTCTTGTTTGTTTTGACGGATATCCCGAGTACGTTGTGCTTTAGAAAGTTGGTGAACTCCTGCTTGAGCCTGCCGGCTCTGTGCTGTGTGGATGATTTTGTCAGTAAAATCCTGTAATTCACTGATGGCTACAGACTTTAGTTGTGAATGCTGTTTTTCAACAGTTTTGATTGCTTTTTGAATTTGTTCAGCTTCCCACCAGGTCAGATGCTGATATTGACGTGAGGCATCACTTAAGTGCGCTTCCCAGTATTCCAACTTATTTTCATCAAAGAAAACATAAATGGTATTTACTGAGTATGGGTCAAAACCAATCCGCAACTTTTTCGGGCGGGATTTGGTCGTGTTACGAATAAACCAGCTTTGTTGATGCATTTCCAGACATTGATAGAGTAAGCCTTTGACTTTAAGTCCCTTGTCACTTAAGGAGGCGTCGGTCCTAGGTAACAAGCCAACATATAGTGATTTGTTATCCACTTGTCTTAACATCCCAGTACGATGCTGTAGGCCCCACTGCCAGAGCTTAATAGGGATAGAAGGTAAGTCAGTCGGCATATCTGCACTGCGATCATATTTAGTCAAGACATCAAAATTATTGCGTAATAAGACGCAGCTTAATATGATTTTTCTGAACTCTTCCAAAGTTAGACAAGCTTCTAGTCGATAATCATGTCCGCCTTTCTTTTTTTCCTTGAATCCAGAAACAACACCAATATTCTCGTAGGATTTAAAGCGTGACTGAATGAGTCCGAAAGCCCTCTCCACAATACCTTTGGCATCGCTTCGATACGGTGGTGCATTTTCAATTCGAACAGAAAAATTTTTTTCAAGAAGTTCAATTTGATAGCCAATGAGTTCACCGCGGTCTGCAAGTATGGCGCTAGGTAAACCATAAATCGGCCAGTCTTCCGGTTGTATTTGCAAGCCATAACTCTGACAGAATGTCACTTTATTTTGGATTGCAACGCTGAGGCATTGTATGGCTGTATTAAATGAACTGTTTTCCATACCGACATAAAGCCCAGTAATCATCCGGCTGAATACATCGATAACAATATATACGGTAGGTCGGCCAATAATCTGTGATGGATCTCGTGATGATACAAGGTAGATGTCAGCGATTGTTGAATCTATCTCATAACGTGCGCCAGGGCCATTTGCTTGCTTGGTTGCTGTTGAAGTTAGAGGTTTGTGATCTTTCAGAGTTTTCTGATTCGTCAGAATTTCCTTGGAATTGTTCTTATTTCTATATCGCGTATTATAAAAATAATAGAATTGAGCATAGGTTGGAATATCTGAGGTTTGCACTTGATGAAAGTGCTTAGAAAATACACTTTTAAACCGAAGATAAGTTTCGTTAATGGATTGTTTTTTGACAGGAACTAAATACTCTTCGATGGCTTTCTTAAAATATAATTCAACCTGTTCAGTGATATTCTTACCTTCATTCGATTCATAGATGCGTGGTCTGCCAATTTTTTTATCACCTATAGCTCTTTTTTGACCTTTTCCACCTGAGTTTTCATAGTCCGGTACCAAAGCATTTATAGTTTGACCACGCTGCCAGTAGCGTCTTAGGAGTCGTAGAATTTTATTAATTGATACTTCTTTCTCTAGATGTATAGTTTTAATTTTTGCAGTCCTGATTTTTGTATTGATAAGAACTTGTTCATCATTAATTAAATCTTGAATAATTAAAAAGTTTTCATCTCTTTTTTTGAGTTGAATAGAATCTTCACTCAAGTTTAATCGTTTTAAGTATTCATAAGGATCTTGCGCTGGTATCAGGCTTTGATCATCTGAGAGAGTTTGAAGTTCCTTAGACAAAATGAGTTCAGGAAAAGCATTTTTATTATCAATCGCAATCCATACCGTATACTGCGGTAAGAATTTGAGTATTCGGTATTGTGTTGAATTCAAGATGTAAACTGAATTAATTAGTTGCATGGACTGTATTCTCATTCTGGAGCAAATTACTTGCATGAATATCAGAGAGTTTAAGCTCCAAGTACGAAATTTCTAGATTAAATTGAAGTATTCGCAGTGCAAATAATTTTCTAAACAATGCGAGCGTCGCTCCGATACCCATTTTTTGAGTTTGGTCAGAATGCTTACAAAATTGGATTAATGAGCTTTGAGGGTACTGGCTAATTTCTTCCATAAAATAAACTGCTTGATCAATCATGTGATTTGTTATTTCAAGGTCATTTTTTTCTACATACAGCCATTTAATGTTCTCTAGTACCGTAGCAGGAATGTCTTTTTCAGTGATCAGTTTGAACGGCGTATTGTGCTCTTCTTCCCAGTAACGACGTTTAATTTCTAATGACTCAATAACATGAGCTTTATTCAGATCCTTGCTGTAAAGAGTGTCAAGGGCTATAGAAAACTTACCAAAATCAACTAAAAAATCTGAAGATAGGGTAAAAGGTATATAGTCAACCGATACTTTTTTCATTCGGAAACGAGAACAGATGGAGTTAAGATCATAGATATCCAAAGGATAATGTTCGCGAATATCTGTAACGTTCTGATTCCAATCAAGCAGTAAAAAGGTAGATAGCTCTAGATCAGAAAACAAGTGGTGAAGACGTTGACTCACACGACCTTGTACTCTATGAGAGCGACCAATTGAACTGAAGTTTTGAACAGTTTTACAAGGTTTATAATCGCGTCCATGGCCCTGGCCATACCCTTCTGTTACTAGTTCTTCATAGTTTTTTATAATTTTTGCCATACAGAAGACCTGTGGATTTTGGTGGATAATTAATCATATCTGAATGGGGGTAATTTTGTATTTAGCAAAAACATACAAACTTAAATATATCTATATACAAACAAAATTTTATAATTTTTATTTAATTATTCTTTTAATTCATTAACTTAATAATTAATATGGTATTTTAATACTCAATTAATGAGTTTAAAAAACGTTAATGATAGGCAAAAGTATTCAAATTACATCTTAGTAAACATCGTTGCATATTCTTATGTAAACCAACTGCATATTCAGACTCAAACCCGACCATTCATTATGGTTCATAGTAAAATGTTTATTTTCTATTCCAAATATTTTAGAACAAAATATGTAAATTTGGATCTTAAAGTACTACCTTAATCTGCTATAATTTGTACATCATTATGATGTACAAATTGGTGGAAAATATGGCTAACTTAGCAACAGAACGAATCAATGTTCGTTCAACCGTAGATGCAAAGATTGTAATTGAGCAAGCTGCGAATTTATTGGGTCTTAGTGTGAGTTCCTTTATGATCCAATCCTCATTTGAACGAGCAAAAGAATTACTTAAATCTAATCACGAGTTAAAAGTAAATAATGCTGATCGTGATATGTTAATGAATTTGCTTGAAAATCCGCGCCCTGCAAATGATGAGATGAAAAATTTAATGAGTTTATTGGATGAAAATTGAGGTTTTACAAGCCCATCATCAGAAAAAATCATTTAATTGTGGGCAAGATGATTTAAATAAGTTCATAAAACAATACGCATCCCAACATCAGAAATCAGGAACAAGTAAAACCTATGTTGCTATTGATGATGATGCACAGGTGAGGGGGTTTTATTGTCTATCAAGTACCTCTATAGGATTTGATGGGGTTGATGCTGTTCTCACTAAACGATTACCTCGTTATCCCTTACCTTGTGTGGTTGTGGGTCGCTTTGCCGTTGATCAAGCAGCACAGGGGCAAGGAGTTGGAAAAGTACTTTTAGCACATGCTCTTAAACAAGTTTCAAAAGTTGCTCAAATTATTGGTGTTAATTTTGTTGTAATACATGCTAAGGATCAAAAAGCTATGAAGTTTTATCAGCGGTTTGGCTTTATCTCATTAACATCAAATCCATTAACATTAATATATCCAGTGAATGAAATACCTCATTTTAAATAAGGTGGGCTGCTAGCTAGTAACAGGAATAGCTAATAGACTTATTCAGAGTTTGCACATAGTTCCTTATCCCTTATTTTGCTTTATGACCAAATACTGCGTCTAATTATGGTAATTTAATTAAGTTTGTTTTATTTTTGATCATAAGTTGTTGATATATATTATTCATTATTTTTCAATTTTAAAATTAAGTTTGTATTAGAATTTGGTATCCTTAATTTTAGATGAAATTAAGTTTGTATTAAGTATCGGGTTCTTCCACTTTAAAATACGAATTCTTGCTCAGAAAGGTGAAGCATACTTTAAATAAAAATGAAATGTTTTCAAGATGAGGTCAAAAAGGGATGCTTTTTGAATCTAGGGTGAGATTTTTATATATCTATATTGTTGAATATATTAGTAATAATTTTATATTTCTGGTGTGATTCTAATTTGAATTTTTTTATATTAAAAACCCTGTAGACTTGGTGAAGAATCACTGGGTCTACAGGGTAGGGTTTCGTTCGTTTACTTCATTAATATCCAAACTTAAATAATTAAATCTAAACTTAATTATTTGATACAAACTTAATTATACGAACACAGATACCCAGCCTTTATTTAAATAATTATTCTACAGTGACCGATTTAGCGAGGTTTCGAGGTTGGTCGACATCCGTGCCACGAAGGACTGCAACATGATAAGACAGTAGTTGTACGGGTATGCTATAAACAATGGGAGCCAATATTGGGCTAATGCTTGGTACATAAACCACATGCTGACGGTCTTTGGCTTTAATGCCGCTATTTTCATCGGCAAAGACAAAGAGTTCACCACCACGGGCTTGAACCTCTTCCATATTCGATTTGAGTTTATCGAGCATGTCATCTTTCGGTGCGAGAATGACCACAGGCATGTCATTGTCGACTAAAGCGAGCGGACCATGTTTAAGTTCACCTGCGGCATAGCCTTCAGCATGGATATATGAAATCTCTTTGAGTTTCAATGCCCCTTCAAGTGCGATCGGGAAATTCGTGCCACGACCTAAGAATAAGCAGTGCTGCTTCTCTACGAAGAGTTCAGATAAACGTAAAATTTCAGGGTCATTACGTAAGGTATCTAAAATTACTTTAGGGGTATGCCAAAGTTCAGCCGTAATCTCAGCCACATGCTGTACAGAAATGCTCTTCTTAACTGTACCGATTTTTAGGACCAATAACATGAGTGCTGCAAGCTGTGTGGTAAACGCCTTGGTTGATGCTACACCAATCTCAGGACCCGCCAGTGTAAGCAAGCTATGATTGGTCTCACGTACCATAGACGATGTTGCGACATTACAAATAGTCATGGTAGTAATGTCAGCACCTTTTGCTGCAGCACGCTTTTGGGTATCACGCAGTGCGGCTAAAGTGTCAGCGGTTTCACCAGATTGTGAAATGCAGACATAAAGCGTGTGATTGACAATGACAGGGCTGCGATAGCGGAATTCGCTCGCAATTTCTACTTGGCACGGTAGATCAATCAGTTGTTCAAACCAATATTTGGCAATCATGCCTGCATGGTAGCTTGTCCCGCAGGCAATGATTTGGATTTGCTGAATTTTTTGGAAATCAGCAACTGCATTGGCAAGAAAGTCTTCACGCAGTGCATTGCCATCTAGAGCTTGAGAAATGGTTTGTTGAATTGCTTCAGGTTGCTCATAAATTTCTTTGAGCATGTAGTGCTTATATTCACCTTTAGATGCATTGCTGACGGCAGCATCTAATTCTTTGATTGGGCGCTCGACCAGTTGACCAGCGACAAAAACTTCAATGCTATTGCGGGTTAAACGAGCAATATCACCTTCTTCAAGGTAAATAAAACGATTGGTAATAGGCAGTAAAGCCAATTGATCTGAACTGATAAAGTTTTCACCAATGCCGACCCCAATCACCAAAGGTGAACCTTCACGCACGGTAATGAGTTCATCTGGATGGTCAGTATGTACGATACCTAGTGCATAAGCCCCTTTAAGCTGAGGCACGACTTGTTGCACAGCTTCCAGCAAGCTTGGGGTAGACTTTAAGGCATCCTTCACCAAGTGAGCGACCACTTCGGTATCGGTCTGTGAGGTAAATACATAGCCTAAAGCTTCAAGATCATCTTTGAGTTCTTGATAGTTTTCAATAATGCCATTATGGACTACAGCAACATCGCCAGAAATGTGCGGATGTGCATTATCTTCAGTGGGTTTACCATGGGTTGCCCAACGGGTATGCGCAATACCCAGAGAACCGAGAATATTGGATTGATTAACGGCTTCTTCTAAATTTGAAACTTTACCGACACGTCTTTCGCGTAAAACTTGACCTTGATTGACCAGCGCTAAACCCGCAGAGTCATAGCCACGATATTCAAGGCGCTTTAAACCTTCAATTAAAATACTGGTAATACTACGTTCTGCAACGCCACCGACAATACCGCACATAATCTAATCCTCTTATTTCTTCATCTTTTGTGGACGTTGATAGTTTTCTTTTTCAACTTGTTTAGAGCGTTCTACCGCTAAACTATTCTCTGCAACATCACGGGTAATGGTGGAGCCCGCACCGACGGTTGCCCCATTGCCAATGGTGACAGGTGCAACCAATGAGCTGTTGGAACCAATAAATGCAGCATCACCAATGATGGTTTTAAATTTATTTGCACCATCATAATTACAGGTAATAGTCCCAGCACCAATGTTCGAGCCTGCACCAATTTCAGCATCACCTAAATAGGTAAAGTGGTTGGCTTTTGAACCGAAGCCAACGCTGGTGTTTTTGACTTCAACGAAGTTACCAATATGCACTTCAGCAGCCAGTTTTGCACCTGGTCGTAAACGAGCAAAAGGACCAATCTGCGCATCTTCGCCGACCATAGCATTATCAAAGAGGCTATACGGCTGAACTTTTGTACCTGCTGCGATCTTGGTGTTTTTGATGATACAACCTGCACCAATTTCTACATGGTCGCCAAATTCACATTCGCCTTCAATAATCACATTGATGTCGATGCGTACGTCTTGCCCAACGGTTAAATTTCCACGAAGGTCAAAGCGACTTGGGTCAATCAGATGAACACCCTGCTGCATCAACTTTTTGGCTTGATCGGTTTGGAATTGGCGTTCTAATGCGGCGAGCTGAATACGATCATTCACTCCTTCAACTTCGAAGGCTTGTTCAGGCTCAACCGATGCGACTTGCATCCCATCAGCTAAGGCCATTGCTACAATATCAGTCAGGTAATATTCACCTTGTGCATTGTTATTGCTGAGTTTAGGTAACCATTCGTGCAATTTGGCATTGCTGACACAGTAAATACCCGTATTAATTTCTTTAATCTGATGCTGCTCTGTGGTCGCATCCTTATGTTCAACAATCGCTTGAATTTGACCATTCTCACGTACAATACGCCCATAACCTGTTGCATCGGCTAAAGTTAAAGTCACTAAGCCAATGCTTGTCTCGGCAGTTGCATTGAGTAATTTTTGTAGTGTGTTTTGAGAGATGCAAGGCACATCACCTGATAAAATCAGTGAGCTGCCTTCCTGTGGAAGCACAGGGAGTGTCATTTGCACCGCATGACCTGTTCCGAGTTGCTCTGCTTGTTCCACCCATTCAATCTTTTCATGAGAAAACGTTTCTTGAACTCGTGTACCGCCGTGCCCATAAATTGTAATAATATTGGCTGCATTTAATTTTTTTGCAGTGTCGATGACATGTCCAAGTAAAGGACGTCCTGCAAGTGGTTGTAGTACTTTGGGTAAAGAAGAACGCATACGTGTTCCTTTACCTGCAGCAAGAATAATAACAGTCGTTGACATGTTCTAATCCTAAAAATGGCCTAAGCCACAGTGAAATAAAAATAAATCCAAATACAAAGTGCAGCCCATAGTCCTGCAATTAGGTCGTCGAGCATAATGCCAAAACCACCTTCGACTTTTTGGTCAATGACACGAATCGGCCACGGTTTCCACACATCAAAAATACGAAATAAAATAAAACCCAGCAGCAGCCAGAGCCAATTCATTTGCCCTAAATATAGAACAGGTAAAAAGGTGATGGACTGGCCAGCAAACTCATCCCATACAATACGCCCATCATCATGTACGCCCATCACTTTGGCAGTATGCCCACAGATATAAATGCCAATCAGAGACATGAGGATGATGGCAATAATGGTGTTCGATAAGCCAATTGCAAGCCAAATCGGAACGAACAGCAGCGCGAAGGCAGAACCAAACGTTCCTGGTGCTTTGGGTGCTAGCCCTGAGCCAAACCCTACACCACAGAATACGATGAAACGGTCATACCAAGACATCTGACGAAAGAGGATAGGGGGCTTATGCAAAGTGTTGATATCCATTAAATTGCAAGGAATGGTCTAAGCCATTTTGTTGAAAACGCAGACCACTTTCGGCATCAATTTTTCCAATAACACTGATGCTGCTATGGTTTTGTTGTTGCAAAAGTTTTTCATAATTCTGCGGACTTATTGTAAAGCATAATTCATAGTCATCGCCACCCGCCAAAGCATATTGCCATTGTTGTTCTCGTGTTAAATCTTGTAGCGTGGTGTTGATTGGCAGTTGATCAAGTTGTAGGGTCGCGCCCACATGGGATGCTTTTAAGATATGACCGAGATCTTGTGCTAAGCCATCCGACACATCAATCATACTGTGCGCTAAGCCTTTGAGTGCTTGCCCCAGTTCACAGCGTGGGGTGGGGTAGTCCAAACGTTGTTGGATAGGGTGGCCTAAGTGTTGCAGGGCAAAAGCAGCATCACCGACCGTACCACTGACACAAATCAAATCACCCACTTGAGCGGCAGAGCGAGTAACGGCTTGACCGATATCGACCCAGCCCAGTGCAGTCACGGAAATGGTGAGATGTGGGCTTTGGGTGGTGTCTCCACCAATTAAACTCACGCCAAATTGATCACAGCAATCATATAAACCCTGACTAAAACCTTTGAGCCAGTCATGATCAATTTGGGGTAAGCTCAAGGCCAATAAAATACTCTGAGGTTTCGCACCCATTGCGGCGATATCAGATAAATTGACCGCGACAGATTTCCAGCCAATCGCATGTGGGCTGGTATCAAGCGGGAAGTGGCGTCCAGCAACCAAGGTATCGGCACAAATGACCAATTGTTGCTGCGGTGGTGGGGTGAGCAAGGCTGAGTCGTCACCGACGCCTAAATCGACAGAATGAGGACTCTTACGATTAAAATAGGTATCAATGATCGAAAACTCAGCCATACAACAAATCTACTACTGTGAGTTCGCTTGTTGCTTTTCTGCTGCACGTAAAGTTGTTGCTAAACGATCTAATACACCATTGATGTATTTATGGCTGTCTGCACCGCCAAAATGTTTAGCAAGCTCGATCGCTTCGTCTAAAACCACACGATATGGAATTTCAAGATGTTCCTTGAGTTCATATGCGCCTAAACGAAGGGTCGCAAGTTCAACGCCATCAAGCGCAGAAACTTCGCGATCAAGCACAGGGATTAAGAGCGCATCCAATGCTTCATGATTGGCAACCACTTGGGTTAACAATTCATGATAATAGCTCAGATCCACTTTGTGCATGGCATTTTCCACACGCGTACGTGCTTCGATCTCATGGACTGGATTGTGGCTCATTTGCCATTCGTAAATTCCTTGTACAGCAAAGCGACGTGCTTTACGTTTTGCTGCATAAGTTGCTTGCAATGTTTGCGACATAGCGTTAAATAGCCTTTAACAAGTTAACCATTTCAATTGCAGTAAGAGCAGCTTCGCCGCCTTTATTACCTGCTTTTGTACCCGAGCGTTCAATCGCTTGTTCAATACTATCCGTAGTCAATACACCATTAATCACTGGAAGACCAGATTCTAGGCCAACCACGCCTAAACCTTTGGCACATTCACCTGCAACAAAGTCGAAGTGCGGTGTGCTACCACGAATCACAGCACCCAGTGCAATGATGGCATCGAAGCGTTCAGACGCCACTAATTTTTTAGCCACGACAGGAAGTTCCCACGCGCCTGGTGCATGAACAACAGTGATATTATCCTCTGATACACCATGACGTTTCAATGTATCAATTGCACCTTCTAATAGATGTTCGACAACAAAACTATTAAAACGACCCACTAAAATCGCATAACGGCCTTCGCTAGCGAGATGTAACATACCTTCAATACGGCGAATTGCCATAGCAACCTCGATGATTTTTTAAGTTGTTTGATGTGCGGTGATATATTCCACCACTTCTAAATTAAACCCAGAGAGTGCATTAAAGCGTAAAGGTGAGCTCAAAAGCTTCATCTTTTCTACGCCTAAATCACGTAAAATTTGTGCGCCCACCCCAATGGTTTGGTACTGCTGAGATAAAGCCGCATTGGATTTGGTTGGTTTTGGTGCGGTAAGGCTGTCTAAGGCTGGGCCTAGGTCTTGTAAGTGACGTTGACCAATCCAAACCAAAACACCCCGATCGCTACTTGCGATTTCTTGCAGCGCTTTGTCGAGATTCCATGCTGGCTCGCCGTCTTTTTTGTTGAGCTTGAGCAGGTCGCGGACAGGGTTGAAACCATGAACACGAACAGTGGTTACCCCTTCTTTTGGTTCACCTTTCACCAAAGCCAAGTGAATATCTGGGTTGCCCAATTCGCGGTAACGATATAAGTCAAAAGTCCCATATTCGGTATCAATGCTTTGCTGATCAATGCGTTCAACTGTTTGCTCATTGGTCATACGGTAGTGAATCAGATCCGCGATGGTGCCAATTTTTAAACCATGCTTTTCAGCAAAAATTTCAAGATCGGCACGACGCGCCATTGTGCCATCTTCATTGATGATTTCACAGATGACGGATGCAGGCTCTAAACCCGCTAGGCGAGATAAATCACAACCTGCTTCGGTATGACCTGCGCGGTGTAGAACACCACCAGGCTGCGCCATCAATGGGAAAATATGTCCTGGTTGAACGATATCTGATGGTTTTGCATGTGCCGCTACTGCCGTTTGAATAGTATGCGCACGTTCTGCAGGTGAAATCCCTGTAGAAATACCTTCTGCCGCTTCAATGGAGAGCGTGAAGTTGGTGCCATGTTGTGCGCCATTGGCATCGACCATCAATGGAAGATTCAATTGTTTACAGCGATCACGGCTGAGCGTTAAGCACACCAAACCACGTGCGTGGGTGATCATAAAGTTGATGTCTTCTGCGCGAACATGGGTCGCTGCGATAACTAAATCACCTTCATTTTCACGATCTTCGTCATCCATCAGGATGACCATTTTACCTGCACGGATATCTGCAACTAGCTCTTCAACGGTATTGAGCGGCATCAACCTTCACCTTCATCGTTGTCGCCATGGACGACATATCATTTGTTTTCATTGGCACATAGTTTAAGCTTTTTTCAGGCTTTTGCCTATGTGCGAATCATTTCCTTGAGTCGTCCATTGTTATACACAGTCAGTCCAAGCTTGAAAAGATGCCTTTATTTTAAAAAGCTGAAATGTGCTTAGTCTTTAAGCGATTGAAAAGCATAAAAAAGAACAATCTTATCGAAAATAAGTCAATCGGCGGAGTAAATAAGGAGGTTAGACAAATGTTGTGCTATGGGCGGCGTGTGGTTGAGCGTTAGAGTGCCTTCTTTTTTGAATTTGACCATCAGGTTCATTTTGAGCAGGGTGCTGCAACTAATCAATCAGATCGGGGTGGATCTTTGCGTTCACTCATCGGGCAGGGGTGGTCCAAAAATATATTGAATGTACCGTCGCGAACAACCAGACGATTCGTCATCTATTTTTGATTTGTACTATAATTCTTCTTTTTTAATCCT
>JACRYN010000107.1_pt1 | contig 17769 bp, 14 predicted proteins | sample 8023231 | NCBI WGS metagenome assembly JACRYN01 (sample SAMN15756473, study PRJNA655841) | gut metagenome | isolation source: fecal sample D84 from domestic dog with diarrhoea | host: Canis lupus familiaris | place: South Africa: Mmabatho, Mahikeng | collected 2019-09
ATGAAGAGGTGTATCTCAAAGCTTATAGCAGTGTCACAGATGCGAAAAAGCAATTAAGTGCATATTTTGAGTTTTATAATTTGAAACGACCTCATTCGAGTCTAGACAAAATGACACCAAATGAGTTTTACTATGATCAGCTACCCCAACAAAACAAGGTGGCTTAACTAGAGCGGAATATCACTTATAAATACGCTTTTAGTTGTTCAAACAAGTGGGACCACCTCTAGGTTCAAATTTTGATACTGACAATTTTGAATCAGCGTTGAAAGATTTAGGATATTTAACAGATGACCATTTTCAGGATGTTCAAGGATTTATATTTGGGGAAAGTAATTTAAAAATTGATATAGAACAAATAAATAAAAAAATTATAGATGAGATTCTTAAATTCATAAGTAATTTAGAAGAGCAACCTTATGGTGCATATGGTATTGGCCTATTACATGAGTTTTGGACATTTTCAACAAGTGCACAAGACTATGTACAGACAAAGTTATTTGCACTTTGTATTAATCAGATAGAAACTGCGATCCAAAAGAGTCAGCAGTTGAGGGATACTGAAAATTCAAGTTTTATAAATCAATATAATGGTTTGAAAGAAGTTGAAGACCTGATTTATGAAATAGATGAATTTTCGGAAAATTATAAAATACAAAATATTCTTAATGAGTATGTAGAAGAGGTTAGAAAGTGTTCCCTATATGCAAATAATAAGCTAGATAATCGTGATTTAGCCTATGATTTAATTACATGGGCAGAACAATTACCATCTTATGGACAGGTTGCTGAAGAGGTAAAGGTAAATAAAGAACAACTAATAGATTTAATTGAAAATGATAAATTTTCAAAAAACTACTCATCTATCGCTGAGTATATGGAAAGAGACATTAATTCAATCGAAGATGCTAGAAAAATTTTAAATATCTTTAAACAAGAATTAAAACAGATAGATATACATGATGACATGTATTACAAAGTATCTTCTTATTGTGTGACGAAAATTTTGAACTTTTTAATTGATGAATTTAATGATGCACATAATAGATTGGAAAACCACCAAGATATAGCATATTTCCTGAGTGTGGCTAAGCCTGTATGTAGCTTAATGGAAATAATGAGAACGTTCGAACTTGTGCCTGAGGTGGAGGATCGAGTTGAACGGAATTATAAAAATATTAAAGAACAGATTGAAGAGTTTGAAAATATTATTAATAAATTCGTGAAAACCCAAAATAATCATCAATATGAACCATCATCCTATCAAGAGCCTGGGTTTTATAAGTCAGATAAAGATATTGTATTTAGTGGGGCACTAGGTGGTTTAGCTGAACTTTGGGGATGGAATGCTGGTTTTCTAAGAATTTTGTTTGTTGTAGTTAGCGTATTTACATCTATTTGGCCAGGTGTAATTGCATATATCGTACTTAATATGATCATGCCTAAAAGAAATTAAGGTTTGAGTATTTAAAAATGAAGAATTCAATGAAAAGAATAGCTGTACTTATAGTATTGGGTGGGATGTTAGGGCATGCTTCAGCAGCATCTAATGAGCAAATTCCACAGGATATACGTGTTAAATTTGGCGAGCTTGAAAATTTAAACAAGCAGGCATTAGAACAAATTAATCAGATAAAAGCAGAGAGTCTTAAACAGCAAAAAGCATTAATTTCAAAAATTACTGAGCAGGATGAACAACACCAGCTGCAAATTAAAACTCTGAATGATGATTTAAAAATTCTAGAAACTAAGTTGCAGGATAGTATAAAAGCACATACACAAACTGTTGAAGAATTAAATCAACTTAATAAATCAACGGCTGAAACTACTGCCACGATCAATGACAGTATTGCTACTCGAACAATCATTGTACTGATCGGGTTACTTTTAGCATTAGGTTTGATTGCCACAAGTTACTTATTACTCAGAAAAAAACAAGCGAAATCGACCGAGGATTTGTCATCTCAAGTGAAACTTGCATTGGATAATGTGCGTCAGACTGAAGAAAATATTGTGAAGTCTGATATTCAACTTGCTGACTGTTTACATGAAGTTTTAATTCAGCTCAAAGAACAAGCCAAAGTTACACCTGTAGTTCAACAAAATAGCGAACCGGATCATAGTCTACCTCTAAAATTGGCGGATGAAATTCATCGTATGCGTAAACGTCTTGCAGCATTGCCTGAAGATACCAAAGGATTGAAGCCTCTCAGTAAGTCACTAGAACGGCTAGAAGATGAGTTATCTGAACAAGGCTATGAAATTATTGATCATACTGGTACTGAATATATAGAAAATATGTCGATCAAAGCTCAGGTCATACCAAGTGATGAACTAGAAAATGGTCAAAGTATTATAACGAAGGTTATTGTTCCGCAAGTGAATTTTAATGGGGTGATGATTCGTATGGCAGATGTAGAAGTTAGTGTAGGTTAAGGAAATATAAAAATGCGTCAAAAGATTGATTACGGTATTGATTTAGGAACAACAAACTCAGCGATTGCTCGTATGGAGGATGGTGAAGCATTTATTATAAAAAGTGATGATAATCAGATGGATACAACGCCATCTATAGTTGCTTTTAATAAAAAACAAGCTGTCTTTGTGGGATTGAGCGCAAAAAATGCATTAGAGAGAGAATCCGTTAGTTTTCATAGAAATCGAAAAAAAGCTGAACCAAATGGTTATCAAGAATTTAAAAGAACCATGGGGACGGACCACCACTATACTTCTTCAAATATGCAACGATCTTATACTTCGGAAGAATTATCTGCTGAGGTATTGAAAAAACTGAAAGGTTATATTCGTGATGAGGAAGTCACATCTGCTGTAATTACAGTACCTGCCATGTTTAGGCAAAGCCAATTAGATGCAACACAACGTGCGGCTGAATTGGCTGGTTTTAGTTATTGTGAATTACTTCAGGAACCCATTGCTGCTTCAATCGCCTATGGAGTTAAAGCCAATGCTACTACAGGCTATTGGTTAGTATTTGACTTTGGTGGAGGAACTTTTGATGCTGCATTAATGCATGTTGAAGAAGGCATTATGAAAGTGGTGGATACTGAAGGTGATAATCATCTCGGTGGTAAAAATCTTGATAATGTGATTGTAGATCAGCTCTTAATTCCAGAGTTACAAAAGCAATGTGAGTTATCGGATACTCTTGAAAATGAAAGTACTAAAAAACTCCTTCAAGATGCATTAAAAAAATATGCTGAAGAAGCAAAAATCGCTTTATCCTCTAAAGAGAAATGGAGTTATTTCTTAGAGTATTTGGGTGAAGATGATGATGGGGAAGAAATTCAAGCTGATCTTGATATTAGTTTGGAGCAGTATGAAAAAGTCGTCAGTCCAATTTTCCAACGTGCAATTGACATCGTTCAAGATGTATTAAAACGTAATAATTTAAGTGGCCGCGATTTAGAGTCTCTTATCCTTGTTGGTGGTCCAACTTTCCAACAAACGTTGCGCCGAATGTTAAAAGAGCAAATTACAGAAAAGGTTGATACAAATATTGACCCGATGACAGCAGTGGCAAAAGGTGCTGCGTTATTTGCTTCTACAAAAGATATTCCAGGGGATCTACAAAAACGTGATAGTTCAAAAGCACAATTAAGCCTGAAATATCCGGAAACCACTGTAGAAACGCATGAAAATTTAGGTATTCGCATTAATCGTGATCAGTCTACAGCTAATTTACCGGATACGTTTACTTTAGAAATTATTCGTGGTGATAGTGGTTGGTCTTCTGGGAAAGTGATCGTTGAAGGTGATGTAGAAATTATAGAACTCATGTTAAATGAGGGTAAGACCAACCAATTTAACATTAAATTATCTGGACCTGATGGTTCAAATATACCGTGTGAACCAAGTTCAATTACCATTATTCAAGGGATGAAAATTGCTAATGCAACTCTACCTTATAATGTTGGAATTGAAGTATATGATACAGTAGATAACAAACAGGGTGTTTATCCACTAGCAGGATTAGAAAAAAATAAAACCTTACCAGCTAAGGGTAAAGGTTCTTTCAAGACCATGAAAGATATTCGACCTGGTGTTAAGGAAGATCAACTTTTGATACCAATTTATGAATTGAGTCGAGGGAATGCAGGATCTAGAGCAATTTTAAATACATTCTTCGGTAAATTTGCTATCACGGGTCAAGATATTTCAGGTTTTCTTCCTGCGGGTAGTGAGGTGGAAGTAACCTTAAATATTGATGCTTCACGCCGAGGAAAATTATCGGTTTACCTTCCGTCATTAGATGAAAGTTTTGATATTGTGATTGAGCCGACAATTGAAAAAGACGTGAAGAAAGAAGAATTACAGAAAGAGATTGTTCAGGCAAAAGCAACAGCACAACGCCTTGCAAATGAAGGTAACAGTGTTGCAGAGAAACAGCTCGAACAGTTAGATGAAGTAGAACAAGTTCTGAATTATCGTGGTCATGAACGCTCAAGTAAGGAAGAAGTGAAAGCTAAACTTCAAGAGTCTTTGATTGAGTTAGATAAGCAAGAAGAAGCTGGCGAGTGGCCAAAAGTAAAGCAAGAGCTTCAAGATACGCTTAATGACCTAATCATGCAAAATAAGCGTTACGGTAATACTCAGACGAATCGTCTTGTTGAAGAGTCTGAAGAGCATGTCCGTAAAGTGATGGCTGCCAAAGATATTCAATCTGCAAAGAAGTTAGAGGGTCAATTGTCTTCTATGGCATTTGAGCTACAAGGACAAGATATTAGTTTCTGGGTAGGTGCTATCTATTATCTCGATGAAAGTTTTGATGAAATTAAATGGACAAACCGTACAGAAGCATATCGTGGTGTACAAAACCTCAAACAATTGCTTAATATGAATCCTAATAAAGATCGTCTTGAGCAGGCTGTCTGGGAAGTTGTGCAATTGATGAGCCCTGAAAGTAAAGCAGCTATGCAAAATGTTAATAATGACCTATTGAGACGTTAAGAAGAAAATGAAACGAGTCGGTACATTTCCTAAAAAATCTGTAATCCAAGACCAATATCAAGTTCAGATTTACTTAGGTGAACATGATTGTTGTGAAGTGTATCGAGTCGTGGATTTAAACTCTCATGAGCTTAAGCTGATGAAAGTTATTCAAAATGATTTTCTAGCCAATATTGATATTGATTTATTAAAAGAAAATTTGTATCAAGCATCTTTGTTCGTACATCCAAATTTGATGATACAGTCTGAATTAAAAAACTTTATAAGTGATGGGGTTAAGTATTATTACTTTTTAAATGATTATCTTAAAGGCGAATCACTTGAAAATTTAGCAGAGCGAAAATTAAAACTCACAGTTACGGAAAGTTTAGATATTTTATTACCGATTTTAGAGGCATTGGAATATTTGGGCCATCACAAGAAGATTCACAAATTCATAGATCCGAGTTATATATACTTGGATTACAGCTCAGAAAAAAAACAAAGTTTTTTATGTTTGGTTAAAGTAAATCAATTTTTTGATGGTTCAAAGAAAAGTATAGCTTTAGCATATCAATCCAGTGCCAATAATATTAAAGAATGTGATGCAGAAGGTGATCTTTTTGCATGGATGGTCGTTTTATACAAGTGTATTACTGGTGTGCATCCTTGGAATTATGATATTGACTGGGAAGAGCAAACAGCTAATATTATAAAAAAACGGATAGTGATACATCGTATGAGTTATCCATCTACGCCTTTATCTTTTTATAAAAAAATATATGAAAAAGCGGATGATATATTTGGTTGTATTTTAGATGGCGACCAAATAAAAGCAAAACTAAGTATAAATGCTCTTAAATCCAATTTGCTGACAGTATTTGATTCATCTTGGAACGATTGGGACTCCAAAGCACATAAGAATCTTACATTAGAAAAGAATTCGAAAAAATCTAATGAAAATAATACATCTAGAAAAGGCTTAGAAAAAGTTGCAGGTATGAGTGACCTGAAAAAACAATTGGATGTGGATGTTATACAATCGCTAAGGCAAATTGAAAAATATCAAAAATATGGTATTGAGCCATTAAATGGGATACTGTTATATGGTCCACCTGGTTGTGGTAAGACATTTATTGCGAGATGTTTAGCTGAAGAAATAGGTTATTCATATTTTGAAATAAAACCTTCAGATTTAGCTAGTGTTTATATACACGGAACTCAAGAAAAAATTGCAAAATTATTCAAGGAAGCTGAACAGGAAAAACCTTCATTAATTTTTATTGATGAGATAGATGCTGTGTTACCAAATAGGAATGAGGGTAATTTGAATCACCATCATCTAAGTGAGGTCAATGAATTTTTAGCGCAAATTTCAAATTGTAATGAGAAAGGAATTATTATTATTGGAGCAACAAATCGACCTAAAGCGATAGACTCAGCAATGTTAAGAACAGGTCGATTAGAAAAACATATTTATATAGGTTTCCCGGACTTTAATGCTCGTCTAGATATGCTAAAACAGTATATCGAAAATAGACCATTTTCTGAGGATTTAGATCTTTTTAATGTAGCTATTTTAACGGTTGGTTACACTTCTAGTGATCTTAAATATATAGTAAATGAGACTGCTAAAATGGCATTGAAAAAAGATAGCAAAATTACGGATGAATTTTTTAAAGAGGTTATTGAAAAGTATAAACCATCTGTAAAAAATGATGATAGTTTCAGTCAGTTTTAAGAACAAATAATGGATAGTTTATAATAACAAACTATCCATTATTACTAAAAATTATTTTAATAGCCCATCAATACTTTCTCTAAGTCGATCAACACTGCGACCTTCTTCGAGACTGATTTTTTCACGTAGTCTTGTGAGAGCCCGTTTCGCATCTTCATCATTTCTTAATAGTTCACGAGCTTTGTATTGATTTTGGTTGTTCAAGGCGGCTAAAGCCAAAGCTCGGTTACTTGCATTACTGCGTTCTGACGTATTATTTTGCTTATAGAAATCAATAAGTCTACTTTCTGATGCGCGCTCCATTTTTTCCCATTGTTCAAGTTGCTTTTTTGTTACAGCATCAGTCATCGCTTTTCCTGCAGCCTTACCTGCACTTACTAAAGCATCAAAAAACCCCATAATTACTCCTAATTTTGTAGTTAATAAAATTTTATTTTTTAATAAAATTATTCACTTAATTTAACTTTAGATACCATTTTAATCAAGCAATTTGATTGAAAATTATTTATTAAACTCTGGGTTTTTATTTGCTTTAGTTCATTTACTTTACAGATGTCCAATTGTTTTAGTCAAACAAAAAACTTCGTAAATCATCTTCATTTTTCAATATCTTAGATTCCTCTACTCCATGAGCACGAGCCAATATAATACTGGACTCTATAATTGAAATATTAGTATTTAAGTCAAATGCTTTACTTCTTAAATCAGCAATTTTTTCAAATTCAGTATTAATTTTATTTATGACATTTATATAAACTTCATCAACCTTAGCTAAAAAAAGTTGCATGGAAGCTTCCATCTTCTGTGCTAGCTTCTTATCTTCGCCTAATAAAATTTCACATACAAACTTTCCTGCGATTGAACCAATGACGGCACCTAAGACCGGTATAGGGATGAATGTTTGTCCTGCTAGCGCAGCAAGACCAACACCTGCACTATCAGCACAAACAAAAATTGAATTCATTTGAAATTCTTCAAAAGTTAACTTCCCTTGGTAAAAGTCATGTACTAATGAGCTTACCCCTTTTGATGCACTAACAAATGCACCAGCTAGGGGAGCAGCTAACCCCGCACAATTAGTTAAACCATAAACTGCAGCACCAGTCACACCCGCTAATGCAGATGCTTTAGCTGTGTCTAATCCAACTTCTTTCCAATCTTCTTTAGTCAGCTCACCCTTAAATAAATTTTTTCCTTCATTTTTATATTTAAGATATAAAGAGGAACTTAGGGCAATAGCACCACCGACAGCTGCAGCAGTTCCAGCTGCTTTTAGCCCTTCTGTTAAGTTGGCTTGATGTTTATCGTGAATAATATCCTTCAATTTTTCATTTTGTTGTTCGAGGTCAGCACTATGCTTATTTAATGTTTCATGCACTTGACCTTGTTGAACTTCAGCATAATCAGATACTCCAGGACGAACCACCTCATTAAATGGCTGTCCAGACTTGGTTTGGATTTCTTCAATTTTTGCTTGAATAGAATTGATTGTCTTTTGACTTAAACCTTCAATAGATTCACCGCGATGAATTTTAGAAATCAATTCATAGTGATCTTTTGGAATATGATAATAAGATCTGTCACGACCGAAGTTTTCATATTTGTCCATATGCTTGAGTACATGTTCAAGATTATTGCCCAAACCGTTAATAAATTTTGATTGAACCTGAATTCCATCAATCAAATAATCTTCGGGCGCAGTGCGTCCCACCCCCTCAAAGGTCGCTCTAACAGTATCACCTGCAAGAGCATCTCTTGCATTGCGAATACCAACTTCAACATGTTCGGCAATTTCTCCATGTTTAGTAAGATCGCTACCTAAAATATTTTTAGGTGTGCCAATAAATTCTCGGACTTGATCAACATGCTTCATTGAATTAATGAAACATTGATCCTGCAGATTAAGTTGAGTAATTTTATCTTGTAGTCGAGCAACATTAATGCCATCGACTATGGCACTAGAAATCTGGTCTTGTACTGAAGTTGTTTGCATTAATATTGCCTGATGATTTAATTAAATTAGAGTTCAACTTTCTTTTTCATAAGTAAACATAAGCTCTCTACATGATTTTTCAGTGAAATCATAAGTGCCTTCTGACCACTATCCAGTTGACTATAATCAAGTGTGATAAGTGTTGAATCTAATGTACTTAATTGGGATTGCATCCCCACAATATGCTTTTGGGTCTCTTCCGCAAGTTTTTCTATTTCTAAAGATGCTGCTCTAAACTGTCTATTTAGAACTTCGATTTCCTTTCTTTTTTCATCAGCTTCTTTAGCGATTTTCTCATTTCTACTGCGTGCAAAAAGTGCACTTCCGACTAATGCCGTACCGCCAATTGCCCAGCCTACTGGTCCTGCAAGTGCTAATAAGGCATTGCCTGCAACCATACCACCACCACCTGCAGCAAGAGCACCTCCACCTAACCAAGCTAAGGCAGCATTAGTAGCTGCTGCCCCTCCTAAAGCAGAAATAGCGGTACCTGTAGATGCTGTCCCAAAAGTAGTAGCAATTGCCATAGCTGCGGTTGGGGCGAAAGCTACAACACCAGCCCCAGCAGCTACTCCAGCTCCAGCAGTACCGCCAGCCTGTATATCAATTTGACGTGCGTTTTCCTTAATCTTATCGAGAATATCGTTAAAAACTTTAAATTCAGCTTTATATTCACTGAATGTTTTATCAAACTCTTTAGGTTTATTGGCGATACCACTAAAAAGTGCTTCGATTCTAGTAATAATGTTATGACCATCATTTTTACGAAGATTCATTAATTTTTCAGACTGTAATCCTACTTTTTGTCCTAGGTGTTCATAAGCGCTTTTTGTGGCTTCAAATTGAGCAATAGCATTTTTTTTTAAATCGCCATTTAACATTTTTCCCTCTTACATATTTATGTATTTTGTGTGTAATGTATCATGTATGTTATTATTTTTGGTAAAAATGTAATCTGATATTTTTGAATAATTTTTCAATATTCACATTTCGAGTTGTTGACAATAAGTTTATGAATTACAAGGTTAATTAAAATTCATTAGGGGTAAAGTGAATACTTTACCCCTATATTTGATATTGTTGTATAAGATACATTACAAGCTAATTTTTATTTTAAAGATTTAAAACAACTTGATACGGTTTAAACCCTTCTAGTACAGCAGCGGAGACTAATTGTATAAACGCTTCGGTCTTCCCATATGCCATCCACTGATCCAAAGCCTCATAGTAAGCCAAGCGATTTTCTACAGTGATAACACAAGGCGGATAGCCAGCTTTTAATAATTCAAGATTCATCAATAGACGTGATGTACGCCCATTGCCATCAATGAATGGATGAATGCCAACAAAATCAGCATGTACTTTGGCTGCACGTTCAATTGGATGCAGCTTATGCGCTTCACTATTATACCAGTCTACTAATTGAGTCATCTTGTCATTTAATAATGTGTAATCAGGCGGGGTAGACGTAGCACCTGATATCAGAACGTTTTGCTGACGATAACGTCCAGCATTATCATCATCAATATTCTTTAAGATAAGCTGATGGATATTACGAATTTGCCACTCAGAAAAAGGCTCCTCTTTCCGAATGATATCTTCAACATAGTAAATTGCATTTCTATGGTTGATCGCTTCGAAGTGTTCTCTTAATGCCTTTCCACCAACAGTAATACCTTCGAGTACTACTTTTGTTTCTAGCAGGGTGAGGGTATTACCTTCAATTGCATTTGAATGATAGGTCCAACGGACAATAAGATCTTCTTGTAAATTTTTTACAATTGATGGAGAAAGAGGGCGATGTTGATCTAATTTTTTCTTTAAATCATCAATAGTTTCAAACATAACCTTATCCCTGAATTTGTCTTAGTCGATAATACATGAAAAAAGAAATATCAGAAATGTAGTGATATATCATTACATTTTATTGATTATAAAAGTAGTAATTGGAAGGCTTCCAGTATTCTAGACACAAGACAGCCTTATTTCGAAGATACATTCTTGTTCATTTCACCCATACATCTATGGCATGTTGTAGATGACTAGTTTTGACATAAAGCGTTGCACCTGATGGACCTGCCTGAAATTTAGCAGCACTATTGAGGGGAAGACGGACCCACGAACCTGCTGGATATATTTCAGTGCCGCAAAATAATTGACCTTTAATAATGAACAATTCAATCCCTTGTTCTGATTTCTCTACGAAAATTTGATCAGGTTCTAGCTTTTCTAAATAGGTCTGCTCATGTTCAGATTGAAATAGCGGGCATATCATCCGACGTTGGGTAAGCTTCCAATTCGCTAAGTCATTGGTGTTAATCCGGGTTGGTTCTCTCTCATGTTCAGTCATTTGCATCAGTTTCACAAAGATTAAACAACCTGCTTTACTGGAAACCCGATGAGTTGAATGATGGGGGTTACGTAAATACCAGCCTGCCGGATAATCATCTTCAGCATTCTCGGTAAAAATGCCTGACAATATGAGGACTTCTTCACCCAAAGGATGTTGATGTTCAGGAAAGGCAGATTCTGGTGCGTATTTCACAAGACTAGTTGCACGTGCTTTCTCATCGCCAATACGATCAAGCATCATTCTATCGACTTCACCTCCTGGAGGTTTTACCCAATGGTAATCCTCTGGCTTGATGATGACGGGTTGTGAGAAATCGGCATGAATAAACATAATGTTGTCCTGTAATGAAGAAACCTATGTATTTTAACGAGAATGCACAGATTTATTTTAAAGAAATAGCGATTAGTGAGCTCACTGTTTCAGAAAAGATAAGCATGTTGATAGCAGATATTACTCACTAAGCTATGAAATATTAATATTTTAGAGTTTAATCAACTGTGCTTTGTTTTTACATCAATGAGGAATGGCATGAAATATCAACCGCCTTATACGATCACCTCTAAAATTATTCACTTGATTGCACAAATTAGTGAATCAATAGGGCGTTTGACTGCATTAACTCAAATCCAAGATAGCCTTAAATTGCGAAAAGCCAATCGTATTCGAACGATTCAAGGGTCTTTAGCGATAGAAGGAAATACCTTGAGTACAGAGCAAATCACAGCGATCCTGAATGGCAAGACCATTATCGCTCCACCTAAAGAAGTTCAAGAGGTACGTAATGCCCTAAAGGCATATGAAGAAATTCAAGATTGGAATCCTGATCAAGAATCGCATTTGCTGAAAGCACATCAAATATTGATGACAGGACTGATTGATGAAATTGGACAGTATCGTCATGGCGGTGTTGGTGTGATGTCAGGGGATCGAGTCGTGCATATGGCTCCGCCTGCAAATCAAGTCCAGCGTTTAATGAGAGAGTTATTACAGTGGTTGGCTGAAGGTAATGAGCACCCATTAATTCAGAGTTCAGTATTTCATTATGAATTTGAGTTTATACATCCATTTGCTGATGGCAATGGGCGGATGGGGCGTTTATGGCAAACTTTAATCTTAAGCCAGTGGAATCCTATTTTTCTCAACATCCCTGTAGAAAGCTTGATTTATCAAAACCAAAAAGCTTATTACGATGCATTGCAAGCGAGCACAGATCGTTCAGATTCTGCACCTTTTATTGAGTTTATTTTGCAGATGATTCTAGATGCAATACTTAGTTCTGATGCCAGCGATCAAGATACCGCTCAAGCTAGCGTACAAGTTAGCGATCAAGTTAAACGTCTCATCCAGAATATGGAGCAGAAAGAATATAGCTTAACTGAGCTTATGGCTCTATTGGACTTGTCCCATCGAGCCACATTCCAAAAAAATTATTTAACTCCAGCATTAGAAGCAGGTGTGATTGAACGTACCCTTCCTGATAAGCCTAAGAGTCCTAAGCAAAAGTACAAATTAAAAAATTGAACTGTACTGAAGTTGATGTGATTATTAATATCATAATGAGCTAATTGAAATGTCATAACATTACATTTATTTTTAGGTGTAATTTGCTGCTATAATGCCGTACGCCACTTCAAATCCTGAATTCGGATTTGAACAAGATTTTAAAGTGATTCAATGCACTAAATCTAATTTGGGTCAAAATTGGGTCAATGAATTTTTTTATTCAATAAAAGAGCTTTAAAGTGAATGAGTTAGGTTTTGAGTTCAATTGACACCACCTTTCTTCAAACTATTTAAAAACTATGTATTAATAAATAAGTGAAATTTTTGCTATGAAAATGGGGGGACAAGTTTTCACATCTTTGTGCAAAAAATCCATTTACTGCCAAGAAAAAAGCGTTCAAGAAAGAGAAAAATGACATCTGACATACAAGAGCGTCGAAATGAGTAAGATCAAACAAAAATAGAAAAACAACCCGAAATTTTACATTTGTAATAGTCTCCTTATCTGTCCGTTAATATCAGCATGTTCTGTAATATTTACAGTTTCTAAAATGCACAAAATAAAATCACTGAATGTTATTAAAGCACAGTATTTTACCCATTTACTCTGCATGAAAAGTAAAAATATGTGCAAATTGCCCACATTTAACAATTTAACCTAAATAAATTTAAACGTTAAAAAATTGGCATAGCTCTTGCAATACAGCGCTCAAGAATTTTAATTGAATAGTAGGAGTGTTGAATATGAGCGCGCATGCAGAGTCGCCTTTAACAGAAACACCACTTTCACAACGTAAAGGCTTTTTCCCAATAGCCTTAGTGTTATTTAGTTTTACTTTTTTCACAGGAACTATGTTCGCTGGTGGAAAAATTGGGGTGGCTTTTGAGTTCACTGATATTTTGTGGATTGTAGCCATAGGCAACTTGCTATTAGGAGCTTATGCCGCGACCTTGGGATTTATTTCTGCACGTAGTGGCTTAAATACAGTTCTAATGGGACGTTTCTGCTTTGGCAACTGGGGCAGTAAATTATCAGACTTTATTTTAGGTTTTGCTGAATTAGGCTGGTTTGCTTGGGGAACAGCAACTCTGGCGATTTCACTTGGAAAAATATTAGGATTTTCTGACAGTTTACTCATTCCTTTGATGGTGCTATTTGGACTCGGTTTTTCCATTACAGCAATTGTTGGCTTTAAAGGACTTGAATATCTATCCCGTGTATCGATTCCTTTAATGTTTATTTTGCTCGTTACTTCTATTGTCTTGGCGACCAAAGAAATTGGTGGATGGACTGGTTTAACTAGTGTTCAACCGACAGAAACACTCACATTTGCAACAGCCATTACCATGGTATTTGGTACCTTTGCTAGTGGTGCAACACAAATTACCAATTGGACGCGCATGTCTAAGAGCGGAAAAATCGCGATTTGGGCATGTCTAGTGAGCTTTGTAATTGGTAATGGTCTAATGGTCCTAGCAGGCGCTTGGATGGCAATCGTTTATCAACAACCCGATATTGTAGAGGTCTTAGTCTTACAAGGGTTATCTATTGCTGCAGTAGTGATGCTTTGCCTGAACTTATGGACGATCCAAGGCCCAGCAATCTATAGTGTTTCAACTGCTGCTTGCCATATGGTAAGAAGTGAACGCCGTAAAACCATGGTGCTTGTAGCTGCTGTTGCGGGGATCATTTTAGCTGCTGCTGGTATGTATGAGCTATTGATTCCGTTCTTATTACTCCTTGGCGCAATTATTCCTCCACTTGGTGGTGTGATCATGGCGGATTACTGGATTCGTCATAAAGGAAAATATCCATTATTAGCTGAAGCAAATATTCCTAATTTTAACTGGATTGGTTTGATTGCTTATTTCACAGGCGCAATTGTTGCCTATGTATCACCATGGATTGCACCTATTGTGGGTATTGTGGTGGCATGTACCACTTATAGTGTGTTGAATTATTTATTCCCATTACGTCAGGAATCATCTGTCTTAAATATAGTAGATGCAGTGGAGTAATGCGATGAATATGACCGTTCAAGATATCCTGAATCTACCTTCACTTTACCCACTAAAATTATGTGGTGGAACAGAAAATATTCATCGGCCTGTCCGCTGGTTCTATGTAGCAGAAAATGAAGGAATCGCTGAATGGATTGAGGGTGGAGAGATTGTATTTGTTACGGGAATCAACTATACCCGTGATGAAAATAATCTCTTAGGGTTACTTGAACAGGCATATGAACGAAATGTAGCTGCGCTTGTCATTATGACAGGTCAGGAATATATCCATGAAATTCCACCTAAACTTATTTCACGCGCAAATGAGCTTGGTTTACCGTTAATTGAGCAACCTTACAGTTTGAAGATGGTTGAAGTTACGCATGCGATTGGTACACAGCTAGTTCAGTTTTCTCAAGTCAAAAAATCGAGTGAAGATGTAATCTCTCAATTACTGACAGGGGATTTTCCATCGGTAGAGACAATTCAACTTCGTGCCAAACAGTTAAAAATTAACTTACTTGGACGTCATGTGATTACAGTACTGCGCTTACACAATATTCATGCCTTGTTTCATACCGATACTGATGCTGTGCATGAAAATCATTTTTTCAGAATTAAACAACAGTGTTATGAAGCCTTGGAAAAATGGTCCAAACAGTGGAAGCAAAAAATTCCAGTCATCCGTCAGGGGGATCAGTTTAGTTTGGTACTCAACCTTGATGATCATGATATCGATGCGTGGAAAAAATCACTCATAGAAGTGATCGATCAAATGAGTCAACTTGATAATAACCTTAAGGTCTTTGCAGGGTTATCAAATGAAGTGAATTCTGCAGTGGCATTTCAACGAGGATTTTGGGAAGCATCCCAAGCTCAGGAAATTGCTTTTGAAATGCAGATGAAAAATAGTATTTGCCAATATCGTGATTTGGGGGTGCTAAAACTTTTAAAAGCGATTCCGAACAAAAGCGTATTGCAGCAATTCATGCATGAAACCGTTGGTATTCTCATTAGCGATAAAAAGCATCCATTTGTACTACTCGAAACGTTAGATGCCTGGCTTAAAGAAAATGGCAACTTAAATGATACAGCCAAACGACTTGGTATCCATAGAAACACCTTAAACCAACGGATTCAAAAAATTGAATCACTGACAAATCAGGTCTTAACTGAGGCAAATTTCCGTCTAAATGCTTCAATGGCATTACTGATCTGGCACATGAGTCATTAATTATTTTAAAAGGAACCAACATGAAAATTATCAATGCAGTTTTACGTCAACAAGAAGGGCTATTTAGTATTACTTACAACAATGGCATCTTTGAAGCCATTGAAAAACAGGCTAGTCTCATTCAAACAGTTGATGTAGATACTATCGATGCACAACAACAATTAGTCATGGCTCCTTTAGTTGATCCACACATTCATTTAGATGCTGTACTCACTGCGGGTGAGCCTGAGTGGAATATGTCAGGTACACTCTTTGAAGGGATTGAACGTTGGGGGCAACGTAAAGCCACGATCACTTTTGAAGATACTAAACTACGTGCTTTAAAAACGCTAGATATGCTCATTGAGCATGGTATTCAACATGTGCGTACACATGTCGATGTCACTGATCCAAGCTTAACTGCAATGCGAGCTATGCTTGAAGTTAAAGAAGAAATCAAAGATAAAATGAATTTGCAGATTGTAGCATTTCCACAAGAAGGTATTGAGTCATTTAAAAATGGTCGTGCTTTAATGGAGGAAGCCGTAAAGCTTGGTGCTGATGTAGTTGGTGGCATTCCACATTTTGAATATACCCGTGAAAAAGGTGTAAGTTCAGTTCATTTCTTGATGGATTTAGCTGAAAAATATAACTGTCTGGTGGATGTACACTGTGATGAGATTGATGATCCAGCATCTCGCTTTTTGGAAGTTTTGGCAGATGAAGCACATGTACGAGGTATGGGGGAACGTGTAACAGCTAGCCATACTACAGCCATGGGATCTTATGACAATGCCTATTGTTACAAGTTATTCCGCTTACTAAAACGTTCTAAAATTAACTTTATTTCGTGCCCTACAGAAAGTATTCATTTGCAAGGAAGATTTGATAGCTATCCAAAGCGCCGAGGTTTGACCCGTGTACCAGAAATTGACCGTGCAGGCATGAATATTTGTTTTGCTCAGGATTCAATTCGTGATCCTTGGTATCCAGTAGGAAACGGTAATATTATTCGTATTCTGGATGCTGGCTTACATATCTGTCATATGCTGGGTTACGAAGACTTACAACGTTGCTTGGATTTTGTTTCATATAATTCGGCCAAGACTTTATGTCTAGGTGATCAATACGGGATTGAGGTCGGACGTCCAGCAAGCTTCATTATTATGCCGGCTAAAAATGATTATGAGGTTGTTGCGAATCAAACAAAAGCTATTTTAAGTGTGCGTAATGGTAAAATTATTATGCAAAGATATCAGGAGCAAGTGAACTTAACCAAAGTTGAGAATCTAACTACACCAGCATAATTAAATAAAAAAACCGATGTTTATACATCGGTTTTTTCAATGTTATAGAGCTAATTTACTAAAGTTTTAAAAGCTAAGGGCTTTGTTGCACAAAGCTTTGAAAGACAGAGTTCGCCTAAATTCCTAAAACAACCTGATACGGTTTAAATCCTTCGACCACTGCTTTGGAAATCAACTGAATAAAAGCTTCAGTCTTTCCATATGCCATCCATTGATCAAGAGCTTCATAGTAAGCTAATCGATTCTCTACAGTAATTACGCAAGGTGGATAACCAGCTTTAAGTAATTCTAGGTTCATTAAAAGACGTGACGTGCGACCATTGCCATCAATGAATGGATGAATGCCAACAAAATCAGCATGTACTTTGGCTGCACGTTCAATTGGATGCAGCTTATGTGCTTCACTATTATACCAGTCTACTAATTGAGCCATCTTGTCATTTAATAATGTGTAATCAGGCGGGGTAGACGTAGCACCCGAGATCAATACATTTTGCTGGCGATAGCGTCCAGCATTGTCATCATCGATGTTTTTTAGAATGAGCTGATGGCTCTATTAGAATTGTCCCACCGAGCAACATTTCAAAAAAATTATTTAACTCCAGCATTAGAAGCAGGTGTGGTTGAACGCACCCTGCCTGATAAGCCTAAAAGTCCTAGGGCGTGTCCTCAATTTAACTTAGCATGAATAATAGAGCAAGCCAAGTAAAG
>JACRYN010000108.1_pt1 | contig 17532 bp, 18 predicted proteins | sample 8023231 | NCBI WGS metagenome assembly JACRYN01 (sample SAMN15756473, study PRJNA655841) | gut metagenome | isolation source: fecal sample D84 from domestic dog with diarrhoea | host: Canis lupus familiaris | place: South Africa: Mmabatho, Mahikeng | collected 2019-09
ACCAACAGAAAGCCATCCTTGGCCGCTGGTTGTCGATGCCGATGAAGGTCCTGCTGCTGGACGAACCCACCCGGGGTATCGACATCGGCGCCAAGTCGGAGATCTACCAGATCATCCATAACCTGGCGGCCAGCGGTATAGCGGTGATCGTGGTGTCCAGCGACCTGATGGAAGTGATGGGCATCTCCGACCGCATCCTGGTGCTGTGCGAAGGCGCCCTGCGCGGCGAACAACTGCGCGAGCACGCGACTGAATCCAACCTGCTGCAACTGGCCTTGCCACGCGGCCTGGCGAACTGAGAGACGACCATGACTATCCAAAACAACGCGCTGCCCTCGGCACGCAAACCCCTCGATATGCGCGCATTGCTCGATAACTGGGCGATGCTCTTGGCGGCGGTGGGCATCTTCGTACTGTGCGCGCTGCTGATCGATAACTTCCTCTCGCCGCTGAACATGCGCGGTCTGGGCCTGGCTATTTCCACTGTGGGCATCGCCGCGTGCACCATGCTGTTCTGCCTGGCCTCGGGGCACTTCGACTTGTCGGTAGGCTCGGTGATCGCCTGCGCCGGCGTGGTTGCGGCGATTGTGATGCGCGATACCGACAGCGTGATGCTGGGCATTGGCGCAGCGCTGCTGATGGGCCTGATGGTGGGGTTGATCAATGGCATCGTGATCGCCAAGCTGCGGGTCAACGCCTTGATCACTACGCTGGCGACCATGCAAATCGTGCGCGGCCTGGCTTACATCTTTGCCGACGGCAAGGCCGTAGGCGTGTCCCAGGAGCAATTCTTCGTGTTCGGCAACGGCCAATTGTTTGGTGTGCCGGTGCCGATCCTGATCACCATTGTCTGCTTCCTGTTCTTCGGCTGGCTGCTCAACTACACCACCTATGGGCGCAACACCATGGCCATCGGCGGTAACCCGGAGGCGGCGCTGCTGGCGGGCGTGAACGTTGACCGCACCAAGATCCTGATTTTTGCCGTGCACGGCCTGATTGGCGCGCTGGCGGGAGTGATCCTGGCTTCACGCATGACCTCCGGCCAGCCGATGATCGGCCAGGGCTTCGAGCTGACGGTGATCTCGGCCTGCGTGCTGGGTGGGGTGTCGCTGAGCGGCGGCATCGGCATGATCCGCCATGTGATTGCCGGGGTGTTGATTCTGGCGATCATCGAGAATGCGATGAACCTGAAGAACATCGATACCTTTTACCAGTATGTGATCCGCGGTTCGATCCTGCTGTTGGCCGTGGTCATCGACCGCATGAAACAACGCTGAACCCAGGCGCTGTGAAAAACCAATGTGGGAGCTGGCTTGCCTGCGATAGCGTTGGTTCAGGCAATAATTGAGTAGCCTGTGCCACCGCCATCGCAGGCAAGCCAGCTCCCACAATTTAATCAGCGGTGAACTTGAAAATAGTGTGTTGGGTGTAAGTCTGCCCTGGATTCAAACGCGTTGAGGCAAAGCTCGGCTGGTTAGGCGCATCCGGAAAATGCTGGGTCTCCAAGGTAAACCCACTCCAGTGCTGGTACGTCTTGCCGCCTTTGCCCTTCACCGAACCGTCCAGGAAGTTGCTGGTATAGAACTGCACGCCAGGCTCTGTGGTGTAGAGCTGCAAACGTCGGCCTGATTCAGGATCATGCACCTCGGCGGCCAGTTGCTTGACGTCCCCTTTGGTATCCAGCGCCCAGTTGAAGTCGAAGCCACCTTGTTTGGGCTCGGCGAATTTGAGCTGCGGATGGTCGTCCTTGATGTGCTGGCCGATGGCGGTAGGCTTCAGGAAGTCCATGGGCGTGCCCTTGACCGGCGCCAGTTCGCCGGTGGGAATCAAGGTGGCATTCACCGGTGTGTAGTGGCTGGCGTGCAAGGTGGCGACCTGCTTGAGAATGTCGCCGTTGCCCGCGCCGGCCAGGTTGAAGTAGCTGTGGTTGGTGAGGTTGAGCACCGTCGGTTTGTCGGTGGTGGCGGTGTAGTCGATGTGCAGTTCGTTGTGGTCGTTGAGGCGGTAGGTGACCTCGGTTTTCAAGTTGCCCGGAAAGCCCATTTCCCCGTCCTTGGACAGGTAGGTGAGGGTGACCCCCACCGAGTCTTTGTCCTTGACCGATTTGGCTTGCCACACCTGCTTGTCGAAGCCCTGGGCGCCGCCATGCAATGAGTTGGGGCCGTCGTTGAGCGGTACCTGGTAGCGTTTGCCGTCGAGTTCGAAGGCGCCGCCGGCCAGGCGGTTGCCGAAGCGGCCAATGGTGGCGCCGAAAAACGCGGTACCGCCTTGATAGCCTTGCACGTCGTCGAAGCCCAGCACCACGTCGTCGAGCTTGCCGTGTTTGTCCGGCACCTTGAGCGACTGCAGCACACCGCCGTAAGTGATCACCGTGGCTTGCATGCCGTGGCTGTTGCGCAACACGTACTGTTCGACGGCGGTGCCATCGTTGGTTTTACCGAAGGGTTTGTGTTCGCTGCTAAGGCCGGCTGCGTGCGCGCCGCCGCTGGCGATCAGCATAGACAGCGCGAGGCCGGACAGCAGGTATCGAGGGTGCTTCATGGTCGAACTTCCTTTTGTTGTTTTGCTGGAATAGTTCTACTAATTTGAGATATTTTGTCGATATGACAGCAGATTTATAGCCTTTAACGCCGTTCTTGCAAAATAAAATAAGACTAATTAAGCGGAGCACTCATTGTTATGACTACCCAGCAAGCGATTTATCCCGACCTCAAGGACAAAACCGTGCTGGTTTCCGGCGGGGCTTCGGGGATTGGCGAGTTCATGGTGCGGGCCTTCGCCGCGCAGGGTGCCAAGGTGGCGTTTGTGGACCGTGCACAGAGCCAGGGTGAACGCTTGGCGGCGCTGCTCAACTCCAAAGGCCAGAGTGTCGAGTTCGAGTGCTGCGATATCACCGACGAGATCGGCTACCGTGCGGCGATCGGGCGTTTCGAGCACTCCCTGGGGCCGATCACGGTACTGGTCAACAATGCGGCGAACGATGTGCGCCACAGCCTGGAAGAAATCGACTCGCACATGTTCGACCAACTGATTGCGGTCAACCTCAAGCACGCCTTCTTTGCCGCCAAGGCGGTGGTGCCCATGATGAAGGAGGCCGGTAGCGGCTCGATCATCAACCTGGGCTCGGTGGGCTGGATGATGGCCTCGGCCGGCTACCCCGTATACGCCGCCAGCAAGGCTGCCGCTCACGGCATGACCCGAGCCCTGGCGCGTGAACTGGGGCCCAACCATATCCGCGTCAACACCTTGGTGCCGGGTTGGGTGATGACCGAAAAACAACTGACCATGTGGGTCGACGACGCCGCCAAGGAGCTCATCGCCCGCAGTCAGTGCCTGCCCGGCAGCGTGATGCCGGAACACATCGCCAACATGGCGCTGTTTTTGGCCTCGGATGCCTCGGCGATGTGCTCGGCGCAGAACTTTATCGTCGACGGCGGGTGGGTGTAGCGACGCGAACAGGGCTCTTGGTAAGGGTAACGCTTGAACGCCGGGTGCTGCCCCAGGCGTTCAGCATGGCGCTTGAGGTTGGGGCGCTTGTACAACGGCCTCGCGTAGCCGCCGATACGCCTCCACCAGTTGCTCAAGGCTGAACGCCAGGTTGCGCCCGCTGGGGTTGGGCAGCACCCATACCGAAGCGTCGCCCAGTAGCTGCGCTTGCAAACCCCAGGCGACCTCGCGCTGGCCGGTCAGTGCGCTATAGCCGGGCTTGCCGAGGAACGCGACGAAACGCGGGGCATGGCGGCGAACTTTATGTTCGAGCGCCGCAGCCGCGTCCTGGAACTCATGCCGCGCCAACTCGCCTGCACTGGCCGTTGGCCGTGCCACCAAAGTGGTCAATCCGCAACCGTAGTGCAGCAAGGTGGCGCCGTCTTGCGGGCGAATTTCATTGGGCGTGAAACCGGCCAGGTGCACGGTGCGCCAGAAACGATTGCTGCGATTGGCAAAATGCAGGCCGAGGGCTGCCGAGCCCTTGCCAGGGTTGATGCCGCAGAACAGTACGTGCAAGTGGTCGGCGAGGAGGTCGTCGAGTCGATCATTCATGCCGGATCTTCCATGCTGATAGGTGTGACGAATCATCGACCTTTGGTTTAGTCTGGAGCGCTTAGTTGATCGCAAGCGCCTCTGGAGCATTGATTATGACCGAGTACGTACCTGCCAAAGTCTGGACCTGGGACACCGAAAGCGGCGGCACCTTCGCCAGCATCAACCGGCCCATCGCCGGCGCCACTCACGAAAAGCCGCTGCCGGTGGGCAAGCACCCGCTGCAGTTATACTCCCTGGCCACGCCCAATGGGCAGAAGGTCACGATCCTGCTGGAAGAGCTGCTGGCCCTGGGGCACAGCGGCGCCGAATACGACGCCTGGCTGATCAAGATCGGCGACGGCGACCAGTTCGGCAGTGGCTTTGTGGCGGTGAACCCGAACTCGAAGATTCCTGCGCTGATGGACCACAGCGGCGCCATACCGATTCGCGTGTTCGAATCAGGCGCGATTTTGCAGTACCTGGCCGAGAAGTTTGGTGCGTTACTGCCCACGGAGCCCGTCGCACGGGCTGAATGCCTGTCGTGGCTGTTCTGGCAGATGGGCAGCGCGCCTTACCTGGGGGGCGGCTTTGGGCATTTCTATGCCTATGCGCCGAGCAAGATGGAATACCCGATCAACCGCTTCGCCATGGAGACCAAGCGCCAACTGGATGTGCTGGATAAGCGCCTGGCGGTCAGCCAATACATCGCCGGGGATGAATACACCATTGCCGATATCGCCATATGGCCTTGGTATGGTGGGTTGGTCAAAGGCCGTTTGTATGGTGCGGCAGAGTTTTTGTCGGTGCATGAATACAAGCATGTGATGCGCTGGGCGGATGCGATTGATGCGCGGCCGGCGGTGCAGCGTGGGCGGCGGGTGAACCGGGTGTCGGGGGATGATCAGTTGCCCGAGCGCCATGATGCAAGTGACCTGGATTGATACGATAACCACGTGGCGAGGGAGCTTGCTCCCGCTGGGGCGCGAAGCGGCCCCGCTCTTTGTTTAAAAAGGCTGGGACTGCTACGCAGTCCAGCGGGAGCAAGCTCCCTCGCCACAGTTGCCGCTTCTGCCTTCGATAGTATCCAGCTGATTGTTCGAGTTATTTGTAGCGCTGCTCAAACACCCCCACCTGCTCAGGCGTGATCAGCTCGAAAGGCACCCACACCTGCGCGTCAACTTGCTCGCCCTTGATCATCCGCACCGCCGCTTGCACGGCCTGGGCAGCCTGGGCCTTGGGGTCCTGGAACACTGAGCCCGCCAGCAGCCCGCGCTTGATCGCTGCCAGGCCATCGGGCAAGCCGTCGATGCCGACAATCGCAATCTCGCCCTTGGCCTTGCCCGCTTGCTGCAAGGCCATGGCCGCGCCAATCGCCATTTCATCGTTGTTGGCGACAATGGCATTGAACGGGGTGCCGGCCAGCAACCAGTTGCTGGTCAGGTCCATCCCCTTGCTGCGCTGCCATTCGGCGCTTTGTTGCTCGACGATCTTGATCCCAGGAAAGTCCTTGAGCACCTGTTTGACCCCCTCGGTGCGGGCATGGGTGGCGTTCTGCGCAAGGTCGCCCATGACGATCGCCACGTTGCCCTTGCCACCCAGTTTTTGGGCGAGGTAACGCATCTGCAATTGCCCCGCTTCGATGTCGTTGGAGGCCACGGTGACCACGCCCTCAGGCAGCGTACGCTCATCCGGGTGGCGGTTGACGTACACCAGCGGTGTCTTCGCCGCCACGGCAGCGCGGGTGATGTTGGCGGTGGCGGCGGTGTCGACCGGCAGCACGATCACCGCATCGACCTTCTGGTTGAGAAAGCCTTCGACCTGATTGAGCTGGCGCACTACATCGCCCTGGGCGTCTTCGAATTGGATCTGCACGTCCTGGTGTTTCGCTGCCGCCTCCAGGCCGGTGCGCACATAGGTCATGAAGTTATCGTCCACCCGGGCAATGCTCACGCCGATGCGATAGGCAGCGAAGGTCCACTGGCTGAACACCAACAACAGCGCGGCCACTAGTAATGAATAACGGTGCATGAGGCTGTTCCTTTTATTGTTATAGGGTGAATGCCTGGCGGAAACGCTCCAGGGCCGACTCGCTGTGGCCGCTGGCCCAGCCCTCCAGGCCGACCACGCCGGTGTAACCCATGGCGTGCAAGGCCCGGGCAATCGCCGGGTAGTGGATTTCGCCCGTGCCGGGCTCCTTGCGTCCAGGCACATCAGCGACCTGGATTTCGCCGATGGCGCTGCCAGCGCGCTGGATCAATTCGATCAGGTTACCTTCGCCAATCTGCGCGTGGTACAGGTCCAGGTTCATCTTCAAATGCGGGCTGCCGACGGCTTCGATCAGGGCCAGGGTGTCGTCGGCACGTGCGAACGGTGTACCTGGGTGATCGACGGCGGTGTTGAGGTTTTCCAGCAGGAACACGCGGCCGGCGTCTTCTCCCAGGCGCGCGATTTTTTCCAGGCTCTTGCAAGCGCTCAGCCACATGCGCCCGGTGGTGTGGCTGACGGGCTGCACGGGCAGGCCGCCTTCACCCAGGCCCGTGCCATGCAGATTGAGGCTGGGACAATTGAGGCGCTCGGCAATGCCCAGGGACTCACGGGCGCTGTCGAGCAATTGGCGGATGCCGTCGGGCTCGGTGAGGGTGCCGGTGAGGTAGCCGGTCATCGAGGTGAAGTCCGCGCCGGTCGCCGCCAAGGCGTTGATGTCCTTGTCGGCCCAACTCCAGATTTCGGCGCTGAAGCCCAAGGCATGAATACGTTTGACCCGTTCGATGAAGGGCAGGTCGAGGAACACCATTTCGGCACTGACGGCCAATTTGAACGGCATCATCAGCGGGCTCCTTGAACGGCCTCGGCCTTGCCGGTTTGGTACGACTCAATGCAGGCACGGGCAATTGCCAGGGCTGCACGCGCATCTTCACCGCTGGCCAGGGGCTTGGCGCCGCTGCGCAGGCAGTCGACAAAGTGGTTGAGCTCGGCAATGTAGGCGTCGCGCAGCAGGTCGGTGTCCATCCGCTGGGTGTCTGCCTGGATGCCCTCGGCCAGGTAGCGCACCAGGTCGCAGTCGTTAAGGCTGCCCATGCTCAGCATGCCCTTGCTGCCGAACACTTCGCCGCGCACGTCGTAGCCATACACGGCCTGGAAGCTGGCTTCGGCGGTGGCAATGGCGCCGTTGTCAAAGCGCAGGGTGACCACGGCGGTGTCGAGCAAACCTTGGCTTTTGAATTGCGGGGCAATCAGTGCGTCGGCCATCACCTGCACCTGTACCACTTCGGCCCCAGGGTTGAGGTAGCGCAAGGTGTCGAAGTCGTGGATCAGGGTTTCGAGGAAGATCACCCATTGCGGTGAGTTGGCCGGGTTGTTCAGCGCCGGGTCGCGGGTCAGCGAGCGTAGCAGCTGCGGCGTGCCAATACGTCCGGCGACGACGTCGAGGTGCGCCGTGCGAAAGCTCTTGGCGAAGCGCCGATTGAAGCCGACCTGCAAGGGCACCCGTGCATCGGCAGCGGCGGCGATGGCGCGGTCGGCTTCGTCCAGGGTAATCGCCATGGGCTTTTCGCAGAAGATACCCTTGCCGGCGCGTGCGGCGTTGATCACCAGCTCCGTGTGGCTACGGGCAGGGGCGGCGATGAGCACGCCGTCGATGTCCGGGTCGTCCAGCAGCTGTTGCGGGTCGGTGTAGGCCTTGTCCACCCCCAGTTCTGCTGCCAGGCGAGCGGCCTGGCCTGGGACGGGATCGGCGATGGCGGCGAGGCAGGCACCGGGGATGTGGCGTGCGGCGGTAAGGCCATGGAAGCTGCCCATGCGGCCGGCACCGATCAAGCCCAGGCGGATGTTCTGTGTACTCATGAAACGACCCCTCTTGTTGTTGTGGGCCCCCAGGACCGTCCTGGGTGACATGGGGGCAGGAGCAAGGCCTGTGCCAATTTATAACTAACTGATTTATATCGGGTTATTATTTTAATTAAACAAAAAGTGTTCATGTTTGTGACATGTCTATACTGACATGTCGAAAATATGAACATGGATAACCGCAATGACCCAGGCGTTCAGTGTGCAAGACCTCGAATACCTCACGAACCTGGGGCCTGCCGCGCTGAACGACGGGCCCATTGCCGCGTTGGAACAGGCGTGGCGCCAATGCCTGGCTGGCCAAGTCGTGCGTCCCGACGGCGTACGCCAGGTCATCTGGGATTCCTGGCGACGCAGTGTCGAGGCGGGTATCGAGCCCGGTAACAGCGACTACCGCTTTGTTGCGCCTCATGCGCTGGCGGCGACCCTGGCCCACCATCGCGCCCTGATCGCCGCCGCCGCGCAGGTCATGCATGGATTGCTGGCTTACAACCCGCGGGGGCATATCAACCTCACGGATGCCGAGGGCACGACTCTGTATTTTTGCGGGCTGGACATCACCCCGGTGGGCAGTCGCTTGCTCGAATCGGTGCAAGGCACCAACTGCACCGGCTTGGCCCTGGCCGAAGATCGCCTGGTGTATGTGCTGGCTGAAGAAAATTTCGCCAGCGGCCTGCGCCAGCGCCACATGCACTGCGCCGCCGCGCCGATCAAAGATGCCCAAGGCCAGACCCTGGCCATGCTCACCCTGACCGCCGAGCCCGGCTGGTTTCATTTCCATACCCTGGGCACCGTTCAAGCGGCGGCCGAGGCGGTGTCGCGGCAGATGGCGCTGCAGGTGTTGCTGGAAGAGCAACAGGCCGTACTCGAAGTGCTCAACGAAGGCTTGGTGGTGCTCGATGAGCGTGGCTGCATCAAGGCACTCAACCGTTATGCGCGGCAACTGTTCGGGGTGGGGCGCGAGTTGATCGGCAGTCCTTTCCAGCGTTTGGGCCGCAGCGAATTGAGCGACGCGCTGGGTGAGCCTGTGCGCGACCGCGATTGCACCTTCTACTTGCACGACGGCAGCCAACTCGCCTGCCTGGTTTCGGTATGCCCACTGGAGCAGGGTGGGGTGATTGTGTCGGTGCGCGAAAACCGCCGTATCCGCGAGATTACCCGGCGCATTATCGGCACCCAGGCCCGCTATACCTTCGAGACCATCCTGGGCACCTCGCGGGCCATACAAGACGCACTGCACTTGGGGCGTATCGCCAGTCGCAGCGAGTCCACCACCTTGATCCTCGGCGAAAGCGGCACCGGCAAGGAACTGTTTGCCCAGGCCATTCATAACGGCAGCGAGCGTTGCAACGGCCCGTTTGTGGCGGTCAACTGCGGCGCGATCCCACGGGACCTGGTGCAGAGCGAACTGTTCGGCCACGTCGAAGGCGCGTTCACCGGCTCGGCGCGGGGTGGGGCGGCAGGCAAGTTCGAACTGGCGGATGGCGGCACCATCTTCCTGGATGAAATCGGCGACATGTCCTTCGATGCCCAGGTCAGTCTGCTACGGGTTTTGCAGGAGGGTGAAATCACCCGCGTCGGGGCCAAGCAATCGCGGCAAGTCGACGTGCGCATCATCGCCGCCACCCATCGCAACCTGAGCCAGGCGGTGGCCGAGGGTGCGTTTCGTGAAGACCTTTACTACCGACTCAACGTGCTGAACCTGAGCGTGCCGCCACTGCGCATGCGCCGTGACGATATCCCATTGCTGGCGCGGCACTTCCTGCAGCGCTGTGCCCGCTCGCTACGTAAAGCGGTGCAAGGTTTCGCGCCGGATGCGTTGGCGTTGCTGTCAGCCCATGGCTGGCCGGGCAACGTGCGTGAACTGGAGAACGTCATTGAGCGGGCGACCAACCTGGCGATGGGCGAGCTGATTCAACCGACCGACTTGCCGCTGGAAACCCCGCAACGCACCACGTTGCGCGCCTACCAGCCCCAGCCCGCGCAGGATTTGAGCAGCCATGAAATGCACGCCATCGTCGCCGCGCTCACCAGCACCCGCGGCAACATTCGTCTGGCCGCACAGCAACTGGATGTGTCGCGGGGCGGTCTGTACAACAAGATGAGTCGGTTTGGCTTGAGCGCCGCCGATTTCCGTGAGTGCTGAAACCTCAAGCCAAACCGATCAGCTGCACAGGTTTTCCGGGGTCACTATCTGCGGCGGTATATGCACGCGGTGCCTCAATGGGTCAAACCCCTCATCACTCTGCAAGCGCACCAGCAACTCCACCAGCGCCACGGCCGTCTGCCGTGGCTGCGAGTCCATCACCACATCAATCAAGCCGTTGCTCAATGCCTGACGCGACAAGGGCGTGGACTCTTGCAGGATGCAGCACAGCGTCGGGCGCTTGGGCAGTTGCGCCAGGGCGTTGATCACACCGTCGCCACCACCGCCCACCACGCATAACCCACGCAAATCGGTATGGCGGCTGAGCAGGTCGAGCGTGGCTTCTTCGGTGATGTCGCAGTTGTCCAGGTTGATCAGCGGCTCCAACGGCTTGAGCCCCGGCGCGTGTTCGGCCAGGTAGCTGTGCAAGCCCTCGACCCGGGCCTGATGCCCGAGAAAACGATGGCCGCCCAACAGGATGCCCACGCTGCCTTTGCGTGCGCCGCAAGTGCGCGCCAACAGCCAGCCCATGGTGCGCCCGACCACGTGGTTGTCCTGGCCCACATAGGGTTCGGCGGCGTGTTCATGGATGTCCGAGAGCAGGGCCACCACCGGCACGCCCGCTGTGCGGATCTGCGCCAGGCAGGCGTTGATCAACGGATGGGCGAAGCTGACTACCGCGAGGGCGTCGCACTGCACGGCCAGTTGTTCGATTTGCGCGACGATGGCGGAGGGCGTGCGGTCGTTGATGTAGTCGAACTGGCAGCTCAGGTTGGCGGTGGCGTGATGCTGCGCTGCCTCGCTGATGGCGTGGGCCAACTGCGCATAAAAGGCTTGGGCTGTGCCCAGCAACAGCACGCCGAAACGGTAGGTGGGCCGACGTTCGCGAATGCGCTGGCCGATCAACCGTGCGGCGAAATAGCCCACCGCTTCGGCGGCCTGGAACACCTGTTCGGCCGTGCCGGGGTTGACCGGCGCGCGGGCGTTCAGCACGCGGTCGACGGTGGCTACGCTGAGCCCCGCATGGGCGGCAACGGTGGCGATGGTTGGGCGTTTGTTGTTGTGCATGGCAGGCCCCTTGAGCGTCTTGATAGAAAACTATCAAGCCCCGCTGGGCCTGGATGATAGCTTGATAGGGAATGGATTCAAGGCCTTGAGGGTGATTTAACCGCGCTCTATCGTGGGTTTCGCAAAGCCCCTGAAACCCACGCTTGCGGAGAACAATAACAATGCCTGGACACACCGCTCACCGCGCTCGGCGCGACTACAGCCTCACCGGCCCCGAAGCGGCCCGCGCCGCCGACAAGGGCCTGGTCTCGGCCCGTTGGTACCAGTCGCCCATCCCGCGCAATCGCATGAAAGCCCTGATGCAACGCCGTGACGGCCCGGCCTTGCGCGACACCGCCCTGTGGTTCTCGACGTTGCTGGCCACCGGTGTCGGCGGCTACTGGTTCTGGGGCACTTGGGCCTGCGTGCCATTCTTTATCGCCTACGGTGTGCTCTACGGTACGGCCTCCAACCCGCGCTGGCACGAAACCGGCCACGGAACCGCCTTCAAGACCCGCTGGATGAACGATGCGCTGTATCAGGTGGCGAGCTTCATGTGCCTCTTCGAACCCCACGTGTGGCGCTGGAGCCATGCTCGTCATCACACCGACACCATCGTCGTCGGCCGTGACCCGGAGATCGTCGAACCGCGCCCGCCAAGCTTATGGATGATGGCCCTCAGCCTGTTCAACCTGCCTCTGGCCTGGAAGACTTTCAGCGGCGTGGCCCGCCATGCGCTCGGGCGAATGAGCGCCCAGGAGCAGGACTTCATCCCCGAATCAGAGTGGCCCAAGGTGTACCGAGATGCACGTATCTGGGTCGGCCTCTACGCCCTGATCATCGGCACCGCGCTGTACCTGCACAGCTGGTTGCCGCTGATGCTGGTGGGCCTGCCCAGCCTCTATGGCGCCTGGCTCGGTTACCTGTTTGGAATCAGCCAACACGTGGGCCTGGCCGAAGATGTGCTCGACCACCGCAGTAACTGCCGCACCATCTACATGAACCGCGTGCTGCGCTTTATCTACATGAACATGAACTACCACCTCGAACACCACATGTACCCGATGGTGCCTTACCACGCGCTCAGTCAACTGCACGAAGAGATCCGCAGCGACTGCCCGCCGCCGTATGCCAACTTGTGGCAGGCCTACCAGGAAATCATTCCGACGATCTGGCGCCAGCGCAGCGACCCCGGCTATTTCGTCCAACGCCCCACCCGTGGCGAGGGAGCTTGCTCCCGCTGGGCTGCGCAGCAGCCCCAATAACCCTTCAGACCTACACCGTACAGACGAATCCAGGGCCGCTTCGCAGCCCAGCGCGAGCAAGCTCCCCCCACAGAGTAAGAGCCAGTCATTGGAGATAAATGTATGAACGATCAATGGATCGACGTCTGCGCCGTGGGCGAAATAGAAGCAGAAGACGTGCTGCGCTTCGACCACGGCGCGCAGACCTACGCGGTGTTCCGTTCAGCCGATAACGAATTCTTCGCCACCGCCGGCCTGTGCACCCACGAGAAAATCCACCTGGCCGACGGCCTGGTGATGGACCATGTGATCGAGTGCCCCAAGCACAACGGGCGCTTTGATTACCGCTCCGGCAAGGCCTTGGGCGCGCCGGTGTGCGTCAACCTCAAGACCTACCCCGTGCGGGTGGATGCGGGGCGGGTGCTGCTCGCCGTCACGGCCGAAGGATGAACGCCCCCCTGATCATCGTCGGCGCCGGCCATGCTGGTGGCCGTGCGGCACTGACCCTGCGTGAAGAAGGCTACAGCGGGCGCCTGATCCTGATCGGCGATGAAGCGCATCTGCCCTACGAACGGCCACCGTTGTCCAAGGGCTTGCTGCAAGGTTCGAGCGACCTGGCGCAATGCAGCCTGTGCGACAGCCAGCAGTTGGCGGTGCTCGGGGTCGAGCATATCGCCGCCAACCCGGTCAGCCGCCTGGAGCCCCAGCACCACCGGCTGCAATTGGCCGATGGCCAATGGTTGACCTATGCCGGCCTGCTGCTGGCCACCGGAGGCCGGGCGCGACGCTTACCCCAGGAGCAGGCCAACGTGTTTTACCTGCGCACCCATGACGACGCGTTGGTCTTGCGCAATGAATTAAAGCCTGGCGCCAGGCTGGTGGTGGTCGGCGGTGGTTTTATCGGCTTGGAGGTGGCGGCGACCGCACGGGGCCTGGGCTGCGAGGTGACGCTACTGGAAGCCGGGCCACGGCTGGCAGGGCGGGTTTTGCCGTCGGTGATCAGTGACGCGTTGCTGGCCTTGCACCGTGAGCAGGGTGTGGATGTGCGTTTGAACGTCGCGCTGGAGTGCATCCACGCCGACGCCGTGCAACTGGTCGACGGGCAACGGCTGCCCTGCGACCTAGTGGTGGTCGGCATTGGCATGCAGCCTAACATCGAGTTGGCCGCGGCGGCGGGCTTGGAAGTCGGGCAGGGCATTCGTGTCGACGCGCAGTTGCGCACCAGTGCGGCGGATATCTACGCGGCGGGGGATGTGTGCGAGTTTCGCCTGGCGGGCCTTTATCAGCGCCAGGAAACCTGGCGCAACGCCGAAGCCCAGGGCCGTCTCGCGGCGTTGAACCTGCTAGGGCAGGAGTTGGCGTTCGAGACGATCCCGGGTTTCTGGTCCGATCAATACGCGTGGGGCTTGCACACCGTCGGGGTGATGACGGCGCTGATGGTTCGCCGGGAATTGCCAGACGGCGGCCAGCTGCTGTTCTACCTGGACGGCCATCACCGTTTGCAGGGCGCCTGCAGTTGGGCCTTGGGTAACCGCGCAGCCAAGGACATCAAGCTGTGCGAGCACTTGATTACTGCCCGAATCCCGCTCAACCCGGCCAGCCTGGCCGACCCTGAGGTATCCCTGAAGCTGTTATTGCGAGGCTGACCATGCACCAGTTGTTAGTATTCCAATCGATGTGGGCCATGCAAACCGAGCCCGGCAGCCTCGAAGCGCAACTGGACCGCATCGCCGCCGCCGGTTATGACGGCATCACCGACCATTACTGGGCACCTGCATCGGTGCAGCGCCTGCACGCGGCGGCCACGGCCAGGGGCTTGCAGATTGAAGGGCAACTGTTCCCGCAATCGGTGGAAGATCTAGCCAGGGCATTGGAGGTGATCAGCCGTCACGGCTGTCACCACCTCACCTTGCAAGCCGACGTGCGCCCGCGTACCCAGGCCGAGGCGGCCAGGCTGATCGACGGCTGGCAACGCCTGGCCGAACAGGTGGACTTCCCGATCCTGCTGGAAACCCACCGTTACCGGCTCACCAACGACCTATTGTTCACCCTCGACCTGCTGGCACAGATGCCCGATCTGAAACTGCTCGCAGACCTTTCCCACTACGTGGTTGGCCGCGAGTTGCCCGAGCCCGGCAGTGTGGAAGACGACGAACAGATACGCACCATCCTGCGTCACAGCTGGGGCTTTCATGGCCGCATTGCTAGCAGCGAACAGGTGCAGGTTTGTCTGGATTTTCCCCAGCACCAACAGTGGGTCGAGCGGTTTACCGGCTGGTGGCGCTACGGGATCGAACACTGGCTGGGCCGCGCTGACAGTCCGCAGAGCTTGTCCTTCACTTGCGAGTTGGGCCCGCCACCCTATGCGATTACCGACGCACAGGGCCGCGAACTCACCGATCGCTGGGCCGAGGCGCTCAAGCTCAAAGCCCTGATTCGCCTGGTGTGGGCCAGTTGCCATCGATGATCTGCTAATCTGCGCGGGTTCACCGCCCTCAGCCTGTGGAATGCCCATGAAAACCTGCCCCGTCCGTCCCCCGCTCGAACCACAATCGGTGTGCCACCCGATCACCAGCAGCGCGATCTTCATGGTCGCCACCCTGGCGCCCGATGCGGTTGAAAACGTGCGGGCCTGGTGCGCCGACATCGCAGGCCTGGTGCGCTCGGTAGGCAAGCGCGTGCCCTCGGGCAACCTGACTTGCGTTTGCGGGTTTGGCTCGGATGCCTGGGACCGCCTGTTCGGCGCGCCGCGCCCGGCGGCCTTGCATCCGTTTCGCGAGTTCGGTGTGCAAGGGCGCAAGGCAGTGTCGACCCCCGGCGACATCCTGCTGCACATCCGTGCCGAGCAGATGGACCTGTGTTTCGAGCTGGCGACCCAGCTGATGGCGGCCCTGGGTGATAGCGTGAAGGTGGTCGATGAGGTCCAGGGCTTTCGCTACTTCGATATGCGCAGCATCATCGGTTTCGTCGACGGCACCGAGAACCCGGTGGGGCGCAAGGCCGAGGCGTTTACCCTGGTGGGCGATGAAGACCCTGAGTTCGAAGGCGGCAGCTATGTGCTGGTGCAGAAATACCTGCACAACATGACCGCGTGGAATGGCTTGACGGTGGAGGCTCAAGAGAAGGTGATCGGGCGCACCAAATTATCGGACATCGAACTGGACGAAGACGCCAAGCCGAGCAACTCCCACAGCGCCCTGACAGTGATCACTGACCAGGACGGTGAAGAAGTGAAGATCCTGCGCGACAACATGCCCTTCGGCCGCCCAGGCGCGGGCGAATTCGGCACTTATTTCATCGGCTACGCACGCTCGCCTCAGCCTCTGGAACAGATGCTGGAAAACATGTTCGTCGGCCGCCCGGCCGGCAATTACGACCGCTTGCTCGACTTCAGCACGGCGGTGACCGGCGGCCTGTTCTTCGTGCCCTCGGCCGACTTGCTCGAAGCACTGGCCGACCGCCAATAACCTGTAGGAGCGAGCTTGCTCGCGAAAAAACCAAGGCCACCGCGAACATACAGAATGCCCGCGTTATCGTTGACGTTTTTCGCGAGCAAGCTCGCTCCTACAAGCGTCAGGTAAGCAGGCCGGTGCTGACGGCCACGATCAAAAACACCCCCAGCAGCGCACGGTAGATCACGAACGGCCAGGTGGAGAACCGTTCCAGAAACTTCATCAGGCCCCAGATCGCGAAGAACGCCGAGACGCTGGCCACCACCAGCCCGAACATCAAATGGGGCCAGGCGTGGGCGGGCAGGTCGGCGTGCAGCAATACCCACAGCTCTTTCAAACCGGCCAGGGCGATGGCCGGCAGGCCCAGCAGGAAGGAAAACCGCGCCGCTTCTTCGCGTTTGAAATTCAGGAACAGCGCCGCGGTCAACGTGGAGCCCGAACGCGATACGCCCGGTATCAACGCGCCAATCTGCGCAACTCCCACAATCAAGGCATCGCGCAGGCGCATTTGGCTCACGTCGCGTGTATGCCGGGCACGCAGTTCGGCCACTGCCAGCAGCACCGCCATCACCACGCAGGAAATGCCGATCACCATCAGCCCGCGCAAGGGTGAGTTGCAGGCATTCAAGGTCGACGACAACGCCAGCCCGGCAATGCCAATCGGTACGGTTGCCAGCACAATCGCCACGGCGAGCTTGAACCAGCGGTCGTTGTAGTCGCCCCGGCGCACCGCACTGATGCTGCCGGTGGTGACCTGACGCACATCGCGCCAGAAATAGCTGACTACCGCCGCCAGCGCCGCCAATTGCATGGCCGCGGAAAACGCCGAGCCGGGGTCTTGCCAGCCGAGCAGGGCGGGCACAACGCGCATATGGGCGGTGGACGACACCGGCAGCAATTCAGTAATGCCCTGGATCACCCCAAGGATGAAGATTTGCAGGTAATCCAGGGAGGCAAAGCCCAGATCCAGGCCGGCGGTACAGACGTTGGTCAAAATACGTGTCCTTGAGCAATAGGGGGAAACCGGCGAAGTTTATTCTAAATGTTTCAGGATTTCGGCCAGGGCAACCGCTATTTGCAATCGGTTCAGCTAATAGAAAGGATTCGGCAGGCCATTGGCGTGGGCAGCACTTTTGTGAACAATGGCGCCCTGCGTTTTTCCACCGAGAGCCCCATGCCTGAAACCACCGTCGAATTGATCCAGACCGGCCCTGAAGAAGCTGAACTGATCCGCAATCTTTACCAGTACTACGCCTATGAGTCTTCGGACTGGGAACAGGAAGATGTCGAGGCCGATGGGCGTTACTACATCCATGACGAACACCTGGCCCGCTACTGGAGCGACCCGCAATGGAGCGCCAACCTGTTGCTGGTAGACGGCTATATCGCCGGTTTCCTGTTGATCGAAAGCAGCGAACTGCCGGGCATCGACGCCCTGGAACTGGCTGACCTGTTCATCCTCAAGCGCTACCGCCGCAAAGGCATCGGCCGTGCCATTGCCAGCCAGGTGCTGTGCAGCGGCGCGGCCAATTGGTTGGTGCGTTTCTATGATCAGGACGAGGTGTCCCAGGCGTTCTGGCGCACCGTGCTGGATAACTTGCCGCGTCCGGTGCAGATGATTGAACTGGAGGATGATCCGCAGTTGGTGAGTTACCTGATTACCCGGGCTTCGTTGCATTGAGGGGCTGGGGCTTTCTCTCGATGAGCATCGATATCCTGCGGTAACCACGATGCGAAGCGAGCCGCTCTTGATCTTGCTCTTGATCTGCTTTTG
>JACRYN010000082.1_pt2 | contig 17322 bp, 17 predicted proteins | sample 8023231 | NCBI WGS metagenome assembly JACRYN01 (sample SAMN15756473, study PRJNA655841) | gut metagenome | isolation source: fecal sample D84 from domestic dog with diarrhoea | host: Canis lupus familiaris | place: South Africa: Mmabatho, Mahikeng | collected 2019-09
ACTAACAACACCGCTGCAAGTGGAAAGGCCAATAGGCAGGAAATTAGCATCGCAAATTTGTTCGGCTTTTTATCTACAGTTTGGTTTTCCATAGCAACGTCTGTCATGGTTTATTCCTCATCAAGGTCTTGATGATGTTCGATATACAGAGCACTGAGTACACCTGCAAAGCAAGCCATCAAAATGCCGAGAATCCATGCAAAATACCACATAATTTGATCTCCTTAGACACAGCCTTAGTAAAGGCTGTGTGAATTCTCTTTAATGTGTGTGTTGGTAATAACACCCCACATTTTGTAGTAACACCAAGTGGTATAGCACAAAATAAGTGGGACAAAGATACATGCCGCAACTGTCATTACAGTTAACGTCGTTTTACTTGAAACTGCATCCCACATGGTCAAGCTTGCAACAGGTTGAATACTTGATGGCATTAAGAATGGGAACAGCGCAAAACCAGCAGTTAAAATTGCACCCACGACCGCTAAACTCGAACCTAAGAAGCTAAAGCCCGCTTTGTTTTTGCCTGCTGCAAGCACCACAATTAAACCACCTAAGATACCAGCGATAGGCGCAATCATGGTAATTGGGTAAGTCGAGTAGTTGTTCATCCAGCCATGGTTGGCATTGGTCAACACTTCTTTTGCCAATGGGTTAGCAACACCGTTGGTGTCAAATGGAGTGACTAAGGTATAACCTTCGATTCCACCAAAGTACAACCAAGCACCAGCACCTAAGAAACAGATGAGGTAAACAATGCCCATAAGTTTCGTTGCTTGAGCTGAGCGTCTGCGTAAGTCACCATCGGTACGAAGCATGAGCCATGCACCGCCGTGTGCACATAGCATTGATAAGCTAACGAGACCGCAGACTAAAGCAAATGGGTTGAGTAGGGCAAAGAAGCTCCCTGTATAAGTTGAGCGGACGGTGTCATCTAAACTAAATGGCACGCCTAAGAACATGTTACCAAATGCCACACCGAAGACTAGTGCAGGCACAGCACCCCCAACTGCTAAACCCCAGTCCCATGACGTACGCCATTTGGTATTTTGCAGTTTAGAGCGGTAGTCAAAGCCGACAGGTCGTAAGAATAGAGCAAACAGTACCAACAGTAGCGCCCAATACATGCCTGAGAATGCTGTTGCATAAACCATTGGCCATGCGGCAAACAATGCGCCGCCAGCAGTAATGAACCAAACTTGGTTACCGTCCCAGTGCGGAGCGATAGTGTTGATGGCCGCACGGCGTTCTTCATCTGTTTTGCCCACAAATGGCATGATCGCCATAGAGCCCATATCGAAGCCATCGGTGAGGGCAAAGCCAATCAGCAAGACGCCGACTAAAACCCACCAAATGATTTTGAGTAATTCATATTCGATCATGCTTGAGTCTCCTCATTACGAGCTGCTTCAAGTTTTTCAAAATGGTATTTACCAGTGTGAAGCGAACTTGGACCAAGACGTGAGAATTTGATCATTAAATACATTTCAATAATCAAAAGAATGGTATAGAACGCAGCTAAGGCAGCGATAGAACCCCACACATCACCTGTACTTAAGCTCGATGCTGACAAGTGTGTAGGTAAAACTTCACCAATCGTCCACGGCTGACGACCTACTTCAGCAACATACCAACCTGTTTGTGCAGCAATCCATGGCAGAGGTAGAGCGAATAGTGCGAACTTCAGTAACCATGGTTTGTTTTCTGCATTGCGTTTTGCCACAGCAAAGGTTGCTAAAGCAAATAACAACAGCATAAGGAAACCAGATACAACCATGGCACGGAATGCCCAGAATAAGCTTGGTACGTGCGGAATCGTGTCTTTTGCAGCAGATTTGATTTGATCTTCAGATGCATCAACTACATTTGGTGTGTATTTCTTCAGCAGTAAGCCATAACCCAAGTCTTTTTGAGTTTCAGCAAAGGCAGCTTTTAGCTCTGGAGAAGTATCACCCGCGCGTAGTTTTTCCAGTTGTGAGTAAGCCACCATACCGTTACGAATACGATCTTCGTGTTGTACGATCAAATCTTTAATACCAGTCACTTCTTTGTCTAAAGAACGTGTTGCAATAAGACCCATCACATATGGAATTTTCACTGCATAATCTGTAGTCATAGTTTCTTTATTTGGAATACCAAACAAAGTAAAGGGTGCCGGTGCAGGGTGAGTATCCCATTCCGCTTCAATGGCCGCGAGTTTAGTTTTTTGAACATCACCCAGTTCATAACCTGACTCATCGCCCAGTAAAATCACTGAAAGTGTTGAAGCTAAACCAAAAATTGCGGCAATCGCAAATGAACGACGCGCAAACGGAATATCGCGTTTTTTCAGTAAGTAGTAGCTTGAAATAGCCAGAACGAAAATAGCGCCTGTCACATAACCCGCAGACACGGTATGTACAAATTTTACCTGCGCAACTGGGTTAAAAATGAGAGCACCAAAATCTACCAGTTCCATGCGCATGGTTTCATAGTTAAATACAGAACCGACAGGGTTTTGCATCCAACCATTTGCAACCAAAATCCATAGGGCAGACATATTAGAACCGAGTGCAACCAGCCATGTCACACATAAGTGCTGCACTTTGGATAAGCGATCCCATCCAAAGAAGAACAGACCGATGAATGTCGATTCTAAGAAGAATGCCATTAATCCTTCAATGGCTAATGGAGCACCGAAAATATCCCCCACATAGTGTGAGTAATATGCCCAGTTAGTCCCGAACTGGAACTCCATGGTTAAGCCAGTAGTGACCCCTAAAGCGAAGTTAATACCGAAGAGTTTCCCCCAAAACTTGGTCATGTCTTTATAAATTTCTTTACCTGAAATCACATAGGTGGTTTCCATAATGGCAAGAATAAAGGCAAGCCCCAGTGTAAGTGGAACAAAAATAAAGTGATACATCGCGGTCATAGCGAACTGGAACCGCGAAAGATCGACCACGCTTTCAGATATCATCAACGTGTCTCCTTGATTGGGGATGGATTGCCTGCAATACGCTCAGCAACTTGATTGTCAAAATTTTTAGGAATAGTCGGGGCGTCAAACCAGATGTTCTTAATGACCATTAAAATAATCACCTTAATGATTAAAATGGCCATAATCTCTCTGGTGACTTTTTGATTGAGATTTTTGGGGACTAAGCTCATTTCACAAAGCCTATTTTTTTAACTTGCTTTATATTATTAAACAAAAACATACAAAAGATAAATAGTCTTTAAACTTAAATAAAAAATATATTATTAAGTTGTTTAAATACATATACTTAAAATAATAGTGTGATGAAAAATAAACTAATATTTTTGTATTTTTAAGTTGACCAAATTACTTATGTTTATATTTAAATACCTGACTAAAATACTTGTATATATTTATTTTAAATCCGACTAAAACGCTTATATTTAACGTTCATCGTTATTTTATTGATAATTCGTCTTAAGATGATAAAAGTGATAGGGCTTTTAAATGATAGATTTTAACGGATATGAATCATGGATGATTTGATCTGTCGCATACATCACAAGGAAATTAGGAGTTAAAAATCGAATTCATATTAAAAAGTCTTTTATTGTGTCATATAAGCTTGAAGGCAGAGGCGGGGAGTAAAATTCTCATTCTGAGCTTATTTTTGCGCAAATATTTTAAATTGTAGAAAGCTGGATTGTGACTGACTGATTCCTTTAAAAAGATTGAGCAAGAAGATGAGGCAAGGGTTCGATTTAAACAGCGCGTTGTGAGGCGTTTGTTGGAGGCTGACGCTATCAATATCTTGGTAGGGTATAGGCCATGGCAAAGGATAAACATGCTTATATAGACGTACAGCGTTGAAACGAGGTCAGATTGAGTGCTTGTTTAGCGCGTACTTTCACCGCTAAAAAGTTGATTGGATATTGAAATTTTCTTTGCTATGTAATGCGACTTTTTTAGACGAATGAGAATAATTTGTGACTGAAATTCAAGTTCACCAAACTCAGGTTCAACTTGCACATAGTGGAGTTGACCATATTCATCGCGAACGCGAGCTTGAGCCGAAAAACCAGGACGTGCATTCCCGCTGGAGATAGTCGCCAGACGCCCCAGTAAGTTGGTTTGTTTTTTATCAGGTCTGGGTTTAATAACTTGATCCAAACAGTGGATCATAAAAACGGTAAAGAAAATTGCAATAATTAGCGCGGGCAAAATCAGATAGTAAGCCGAAGTAAACGCTTGCTCTTTGGCATAAATGCAGAACTGAAGAAAATAACCTGCAACACTAAAATTAAGTAAGAGAAAAACCACAATCAGCACTTTAGAAAACTTAACGTCTAGCAGTGGAGATTCAGTCAGTTTTTGTGGCGAGAGCCTTTTGAGTAAATGACTTGGGCGAGATTTAAAAAAGTAGCCTAAGGTTTCCACCATGCTGAGTATGACTAAAGTCAATAAGCTGAAATGAAAGAGCATCAAGTCAGGGTGATGTAGCAACTCATACATGGTGAACGTCCAATTTCATTATTCTTCTGTGAGATAAATCCCACCGTCAGAATGCACGGTAATCGCTACTTTTTCAAGTGCTTCGCCTTGGCAGGGGCCAGAAATGCATTCACCTGTTTCCACCATAAACAGGGCACCATGGGTCGAACATTCAATAAATTCTTGGTCGCGGTCTAAAAATTGGTTTTCCAAAAATTCAAGTTCAACTTGCAAATGCGGGCAAATGTTTTGGTAAGCAAAGAAGGCACCGTCACGTTGGGTGATAAAAATCGTATCCCCTTTAGGTGTTTCAAAAGAACGCGCTTCGCGTTCTGGGATGTCTTCCGTCATGCAAATTTTTTGCATCATGCACATTCCTTTTGCAGTTGTTGGAACAATTCAGCGTAATCTGCCACAGCCAAACGAGGGCCGAACTGTGACACCACTTCACTTGAAATTAAAATTGCAAGTTGCGCAGCTGTATGTAAGCCTAAGCCCGCATTTACTGCATAAAGGAAGGCACCAGCAAAGGCATCACCTGCACCATTGGCATCGATAGCGTGTACTTTACGACCCGCGACATTAAATGTTTCCTGTGCATTTGAAATAAGTGCACCTTCAGCTGAAAGGGTAATCACCACATGCTGGCTTAGTGTTTTGAGTTTTGCTAAAGCCGCCTCAACTGTTTCAGTTTCGGTGTACATCATGGCTTCTTGCTGATTACAGAACAATAAGTCCACACCATCCGCAATCATTTCATCTAGACCATGACGCGCGTATTGCACCATCGCAGGGTCCGATAGGGTTAATGCAATTTTAACACCATGAGCTTTGGCAATTTCACGCGCCTGCTTAACAGCGAGTCGTGCGCTATCGCTGGTAGAAAGATAACCTTCGATATAGAGCCATTTCGCTGTTTTTAAAGGTTCAAAGTCAATTTGTTGTTCAGTTAACTCGGCTGTAATACCTAAATAGGTATGCATAGTGCGTTCAGAGTCTTCACTGACTAAAACCATACACGTGCCTGTTACGCCTTCACTGATTGATTTTTCAGTGTTTTTAATGCCTGCTTCGTGTAAACCATTGAGGTAAGTTTGCCCTAGTTCATCATTACCCACGCGGCATGCATAAAATGCTGAACCACCCAAGGCACTAAAAGCAACGGTGGTGTTGGCTGCTGAACCACCTGAAGCCTGACCTTTATAGCTTTGTGTTTCTTTTAATTTTTTGTAAAGATCTGCTTGTGTTTCACCATCAGTTAACTGCATAGTGCCTTTTTGCAAATGTTGTTGAATAAGGAAGTCGTCAGAGACTTTAAATTCTTGGTCGATTAGTGCATTACCAATTGCAAAAAGATCAACAGTTGCCATGTCTTTTTTCGTCACGTATTGAAAATAAAGCGACATTTTACACCAATGCTCAAGATTGCTGTAGTTTGTTGAGGAAAATTCATTTTATTTACGTGGCAAATGTAGTGAAATGGCTTTGCTCATATTCAAGGAAGTTTAGATGGAAATTTTAATTCAAGCGGCAGAACAATTACCTCCTCAAATACAAGCTTTGGCACAACTCGCAGCAAAAGAAGGATATGAACCGTTGACGCGCTTGATCGAAGAATATCAAAGCGGAAAAAATCGTTTTGATCAAAAGGGTGAAGTGTTGTTATTGGCTTATGATCAAGACCAATTAATTGCCTGTGGCGGTTTAAATCAACAATGGGGTGAAAATGAAATCGAGGCGCGGATTGGGCGCGTACGCCGTTTTTATGTACATCCTAAATACCGTAAGAGCGGTGTGGGTCGTCAGTTGTTGGCGCATCTAGAAAAATGTGCACGTCCGAACTTTTCTGCACTGTGTTTAAATACCGCAGATTTGTCCGCAGCCAGTTTTTATCAAAAGCAAAACTATGTTTTTGTAGAGAATCACCCGAACTATAATTATTTTAAATATCTCATCTAGTTTTACTTTTGAGAACGCTTCCCTCAAAAAGACTGAAATTTGGAAAGCAGTGAGATGCTTTTCAAATTTCCAGCAAATTACTCGGGTTTTCAGCGTGAAATCTTTTGACAACTAAAGCTATAATGCAGGCAGTGTATTAATTATTGTTAGGAGATCACATGACTGTAGATGTCACTGAAACCATTTCTCAAACTGTACATCCTGCGTTTCAGTTGGTACGTCAACACCATGTTGAAGCTTTAGACATTTTAGTGTCTGAATATAAACATAAAGTCACTGGGGCAGTGCATTATCACTTGGCCACCAATCATGATGAAAATGTATTCTTAGTTGCATTTCGCACCCAACCTATGGATTCAAAAGGCGAAGCGCATATTTTAGAACACACAGCACTATGTGGTTCGGAAAAATTTCCTGTTCGCGATCCGTTCTTTTTAATGATTCGTCGTTCACTGAATACTTTTATGAACGCCTTTACTGCGGCGGACTGGACAGCGTATCCATTTGCGACTCAGAATAAAAAAGATTTCCAAAATTTACTCGAAGTGTATTTAGATGCGGCTTTTGCAGCCAATTTGAATCCGCTGGATTTTGCTCAAGAAGGAATCCGCATTGAGTTTGAAAGCGGTGAGCCTGTTTATAAAGGTGTGGTTTTCAACGAAATGAAAGGGGCAATGAGTTCTCCTTCAGACCAGTTGTATCATCAGTTAGCGCATCACTTATTCCCTGAAACCACTTACCACTACAACTCAGGTGGCGACCCTAAAGATATTCCGGACTTGACTTACCCTGAGTTAGTGGATTTCTACAAGTCGCATTATCACCCAAGTAACGCAGTTTTCATGACCTTTGGTAATGAGCCTGCTTACAATCTACAAGAGCGGTTTGAAACTTTAGCCTTGGCCAAGTTTTCAAAAGGTGAAACGCTCTTTTCTAAAGAAGAGCGCCGTTTGACTGCGCCGCTAGAAGTGACTGAAACCTATGCGGTGGATGCAGAAGATTTAAAAGACAAAACTTATCACATCATTTCGTGGTTATTGCCTAAAGCCAGTGAAATCAAACTACGCTTAGGTATGCGTCTTGTCGAAGGTGTGTTGTTAGAAGATTCAGCTTCTCCATTGCGTCATTATTTAGAGACGTGTGGTTATGCACAGTCTACTGGCCCGATTATGGGGGTAGATGATTCAAACTACGAAATGACCTTCTACTGTGGCGTACAGGGTTCAAACCCTGAACATACAGCTGAGTTTAAAGCAGGTGTGTTTAAGGTTTTAGAAGACGTCGCTTCAAAACCTGTCGATCAAAATATGGTAGATGCGATTTTACATCAAATTGAATTGCACCAACGTGAAATCAATGGTGATGGCATGCCTTATGGTCTAAGCCTGATTTTAAATGGTTTGGGGAGTGCGATTCACCACAGCGACCCAGTCACTGTATGGGATGTGGACTCAGCCATTGCTGCAGTGAAAGAAGAACTCAAAGATCCAATGTGGTTGTCAAACTTAATCAAAACTTATTTGATTGATAACCCACACCGTGTACAAATGACTTTGGTGCCTGATGCTAATAAATCTGCAGTGGAAGCAGCGGCAGAAAAAGCACGTTTAACCGAAATTGGTGCGCAGCTAACAGACGCTGAAAAAGCAGAAATTGAAGCACAAACTGAAGCACTTAAAGTCCGTCAAGATACCCCTGATGACCTTAATCTTTTGCCGAAAGTGGGCTTGGAAGATGTGCCTGCTGAACTGCAAATTGTACAAGGGCAGTTGCGCGAGATTATCTCAAATCGTATCGATTATCCGTTGAATCTTTATCATGCTGGGACCAACGGTATTTACTATAACCAAGTGTTGATCGAAATTCCGCAAGATGTAGTGCAGTCACCTTACTTTAACTTGCTGTCTATTTTGATGGGTGAAGTCGGTGCAGGTCAATATGACTATCTTGAACTACAACAACTGCAAACTGCGGTGAGTGGTGGTTTAGGTATGGGCGCCTCTTTGCGCTCTCAAGTAAATGACAAAAATCAAATCAGTGCATGGTTAACGCTGACCACAAAATCGTTGGTGAGTAATTTTGACAGTATTGCTTTGTTGAAATTGGCGTTTGAACAACTCCGTTTTGACGAAAAAGATCGCATTGTTGAATTATTGCAACAACGTAAAACACGTTGGGCATCTCGTCTGTCAGGTTCAGGCCACAGTTATGCCATGCAAATTGCGGGACGTAACCACAGTGCTTTAGCAAAACGTGATTATCACAACACGGGCTTGGGTGCATTAAACTGGTTAGGCGATCTAGTCAGCCGTATTGAAAAAGATGCAGCAGCTTATGATGATTTGATCAATGAATTAAAAGCGATTCATTTGAAACTTTTACAAGCACCAAAACAGTTCTTACTAGTGTGTGAAGAACATCAGTCAGACCGTTTGGTTGAAGAAGTTCAAAATGTGTGGGACAAGTTAGCTATTCCTGAGCAAACTGTGACTTTAAAAGCTACTGAGCAGGTTGATACCGATGCAGATGAGGCGTGGTTAATTCAAGCCAATGTTCAATTCTGTTCATCGGCTTATCAAGCCGTTGAGGTGTCACATCCAGATGCTGCCCCGCTGATGGTGCTGGCAGCGTACTTGCGTAATGGTTTCTTACACAGTGCAATTCGTGAAAAAGGTGGAGCCTATGGTGGTGGCGCAAGCTATGACGGCAATGCATGTTCATTCCGCTTCTATAGCTACCGTGACCCGCGTTTGGCTGAAACCTTCAATGACTTTGAAGCCAGTGTGCAATGGTTGCTCAATACTGAGCAAAAGCCACATCAGCTTGAAGAAGCAATTTTAGGTTTGATTGCTGGTATGGACAAACCAGGTTCACCAGCGGGTGAAGCGATTACGGCATGTTATGCACTTTTGCATGCACGTACACCAGCCTTCCGTAAGCAGTTACGTAGCCGTCTTTTGGCTGTGAGTTTAGAGGACTTGCAACGTGTGGCGGTACAATACTTGCTTGAACAAAAACCAACGAAAGCCGTGGTTGCACCTATGGCGAAGCGTGATACTTTAATTGAGTTAGGTTTTAGTATTCAACAAGTTCAGTAAAACAATAAGAGGGTCATATGGCGTTCAAATCATTTGAGCGTTCAACTTTAGTACTGAGCATGACTGTGCTCAGTACTTTGGGTGTCGCTAAAACACATGCACAAATTTCCGAAGTACCTGCAGCTCCTGCAACAGCCGAGGCATGTGTTGCATTAGCATCGAATGCAGACCGTTTGGCTTGTTATGATGCATTATTCAAAATTCCTGAAGCAGTAAAGCCGCGCATTGTTTCTGAGCAACGTGCAGCCATGGAAATTGCGCCAGAACCTGAAAATATCACAGGGAAGATTGCTCAAGGTGTGAGCTCTGTTTTCGCTTCTGAAGGTCCTAAAATATCGCCAAATTTATCTTTAATGGATAGCCGTTGGGAGCTTTCACCAGAAAGCAAACTGGGAACTTGGAATATTCGTGCCTATCAACCTGTCTATTTAATGCCTGGTTTTTGGACGACAGATAAAAATGAATATCCACAAAGTCCAAATCCGACCAATACGGTAGATGAAGATCAGAACCTAAAGTCAATGGAAGCGAAATTCCAACTGTCTTTAAAAACTAAAGCTGTTGAAAACCTATTTGGAGACAATGGTGATGTTTGGTTGGGTTATACCCAGTCTTCTCGTTGGCAGCTTTATAATAGTGATGAATCACGTCCGTTCCGTGAAACCAACTATGAGCCTGAAGCCAGTTTAGTTTTCCGCACCAATTATGAATTGTTGGGTTTAAATGGTCGCTTACTGGGATTAACTTTCAACCACCAGTCTAATGGTCGTTCCGATCCGCTGTCGCGTAGTTGGAACCGTGTCATGTTGAATGTGGGTTTTGAAAGAGACAACTTTGCGCTCATGCTGCGCCCTTGGTACCGTCTAGATGAAGATGCTGGTGATGATAATAACCCTGATATTAAGGATTATGTCGGACGGGGTGATTTAACAGCATTCTACCGTTGGAATGAACATGATTTTTCACTCATGCTACGCCATAGTTTAAAAGGTGGCGATGACTCGCGCGGTGCTGCACAGTTTGACTGGGCTTTTCCTATTTCAGGGAAGTTGCATGGCCATTTCCAGTTGTTTGATGGTTATGGCGAAAGCTTAATTGATTATAACCACCGAGCGACTTATGTGGGCTTGGGCGTGTCTTTAATGAATTGGTACTAATTTAGAAACATAAAAAACCACGTTTGATACGTGGTTTTTTATGTTTAAGTGTTAGGTGTTTTAACCAATTTGAATATCGGCAGTTGGGTGTTTTAGGCGGCTCTTTTTCGGCGTCGCAATCAGGTAGGCCAGCGTTAAAGGACCTAAACGACCTGCAAACATCAAGAGCATCAGAATAAATAAACTTGCAGGTTGAAGTTCACCCGTGATGCCACGTGACAAACCGACAGTACAAGCAGCGGAAATGGCTTCAAATAACAAATCCATAAACTGATGATTAGGTTCGATTAAAGATAAACTAAAGATGCCTAAGAAAATAAGTGCCGAAGTAATAGAGACAACAGCCATTGCCTTAAAAGAGGTTTTTTGAGAAACGGAGTGATTGAACACACGAATTTCATCTTCACGTCGAAGAAAGCTAATCACACTGAGTAAAACAATAATAAAAGTACCTACTTTAATCCCGCCTGCGGTACTCATCGAGCCGCCCCCAATGAACATCAGTAACATGGTGACAAGGGTCGAAGCATCTTTCATTTGTGCTAAATCAAGACTGTTAAAGCCCGATGAACGAGGTACGGTGGCATGGAACCATGCATTTAAAGCTTGGTCACCTAAGCTCATTGGTGCTAAGGTGAGGGGATTGTTCGATTCAATTGCCCATAAAAGAACAAAAGCAATCAGGTTCAAGCCTGCAATGGTGGATAAAATCAGTTTGCTATTGGTACTTAAACCTTTCCAACGTTTGCTGCGTTTAATGTCCATTAACACCACAAAACCTGTCCCACCAATGATGTATAGCATACTAATGGTAAAGGTAATGAGATACTGACCCGAGAAGCTCATTAGACTGTTGGGAAACAGTGAAAAGCCACCATTGTTAAATGCGGATACACTATAAAAAGCCGCATAAAACAGAGCTTGATTGAAGTTGTAATCTTCTAACCATGCAATGGTCAAAATAACCGTGCCGATCGCTTCAAAAAATAAGGAATACAGCAGTACCCCTTTAATGGTGAAAGACACTTTGGATAAGCTGGTTTGGCCAATGGTCTCTTGCGCCATGATTTGTTGCTTTAAACCCAGTTTAGTCGACAGACTTAGTGCGGCTAAAATTGCAAAAGTCATAAAGCCTAAGCCACCAATTTGAATCAGCAGCATAATGATGATTTTACCTGTTACGGTAAAAGTTTCACCGACATTCACCACAGACAGTCCAGTAATGGTGACGGCTGAGCTGGCGGTGAACAAAGAGTTAATCCAACTGAGTTCACCGTGGTGTGAAATGGGTAGCTTTAATAATAGAGTCCCAATAATAATAAAGCTCAAAAAACCCAAGGCCAGCAGGCTGGGCGGGCTTAAATTAATGGTGCTGTTTGGTTGGGTTTGCCATTCTTTGACTTTTTTCATGATTTGAACCGTGCTGAAAGACGACGTAATGTTTCGAGTAAACCTTCAACAACTAGAATATCACCCACTTGTAAAATTAAATTGGGGTCAATGCTGTACAAAACGTCTTTGCCACGTTTATGGAGTAATGTTTTCACATCAGGTGCTTGATCCATCAATTGGTGGAAGCGAGTCCCTTGTAGCTTTTCATCAATTTCAATTTTGACAATATAGTGGTTATCTTCAAGCGCCATATAGCGACTGACCATGGGGTAGCATAAAGACTGCGCAATCCGTACGCCCATGTCCTCTTCAGGGTGAATAATTTTACTAATCCCTAAATGGCTTAAAATCATATGGTGCGACTTTGATTTGGCTTTGACCCAAATTTTTTCAACCCCAATATTTTTGAGGTGCAGCACACACAAAATACTGGCTTCAATATTTTCACCAATTGCGACCACCACGGCATCGCAGTTTTTAATATTTAATTCATCGAGGACATGTTCATCTGTTGCGTCGGCGATGACAGCATGGGTCACCTGCTCAGAAATATTTTCAACATATTTTTTTTCACTATCGATACCAATGACATCATGTCCCAGTTCAATGAGTTGAGTTGCAACTGTGGCTCCAAAGCTTCCTAAACCAATCACTGCAAATTGTGCCATGTCATCTTTCCTTTAAATTTTTTTATACGTCGATTGTTAACGAATGTTGTGCCAAATTTCACAAGATGTCATCTTTATACAGACACGCTTTTTTCGATCAACCGCGCTTTGCCTTATACCAATATATCACTCATCCAAAGGAGTATATGTATGCGGAAGACACTGTATGAATCCCTGAGGGTCGCGTTTCCAGAATTGAATGATACCGCAATTCCAGAAGAACAAGATGAGTTCGAGCACTTTGTACGTTGGTTGAATAGCTATTATTCAAACATTCAAAAAATAGAACTCGATGATTTTCGACAAAATGGTATTGATGAATGCCATCGACTCCAACAGTTAGGTATTGACTTAGACGAGCTGAAAAACCAAATCAATGATGATATGGCGTCTTTTTATCAAATGTATGAGAGTGAGGAAGAAGAAACCTCAGACATGCATGGTTATGATTTTGAATTTAGTTTTGATGTTATTTTTAACCACATTAAAATTTTTATTGAGCCTTATGAACTCAGTTTACTGGTTATCGAGCGGGAAAACCCCTATTGGCTGTTGGTACCGCATAATGATGAGCTGATCGATAGAATTATTGTTACGTATAACCACACGTTTGGTGATGAAGAGCCGATACAGCTCATAGAATAAAACCGCCTCGAAGGGCGGTTTTATGTATGTATTGAATCTTTTATTTTAAGAAACGTTGATAACCTAGGTTATTGGTAATTTCTTCATATGGATACGAAATACTTTCTAAGGTTTCAATCAAACCATCTGGGTTTTGCTTCGCATCACTTGCTTCTAAACCAACAAGGACACGACCTTCCGCCGCACCGTGGTTACGGTAGTGGAATAGGGTAATGTTATGCGTAGGGCCAAGGCGTTCGAGGAACATTAACAGTGCACCTGGACGTTCAGGGAACTCAACACGGAACAAACGCTCATTTTCAAGGTCTGCATGCCCACCAATTAGGTAGCGAATATGCAGTTTTGCTACTTCATCATCAGATAAGTCATCGACATCGAACTGAGTTTTGAGTGCTTCAAAAATATCGTGACGCTCTTTTTCACCGCCTTTTAAGCTAATCCCGACAAAGACTTGCGCTGCACTGGCATCGCTCGCACGGTAGTTAAACTCGGTGATATTACGGCCTTGTAGTGCTCGGCAGAAATTCAGGAATGAACCTTTTTTCTCTGGAATGGTCACAGCAAAAATAGCTTCTTTGCGTTCACCCAATTCAGTGCGTTCTGCAATATAACGTAAACGGTCAAAGTTCATGTTGGCACCGCATACAATTGAGACGATGTTTTGCCCAATCAGCTCGTGTGTTTCAACATACTTTTTAATCCCTGCCAAGGCCATCGCACCCGATGGTTCAACGATACTACGACATTCATCATAGGTATCTTTAATGGCAGCACAAATTTCATCGGTATTGACTAAAACCACTTCACGCTCAACGATCGGGCCTGAGTTATCCGACTTTTGTAGTTGAATTACTTCAAATGGTTTTTCACCAATTTGTGCTACAGCCGTACCATCGGCAAATAGACCTACTTGAGGCAGTACTACACGTTCACCAGCTTCAAATGCGGCTTTTAAACAAGCAGATTCGTCATATTCAACAGGAATGACTTTGACATGTGGTGCAACATCGCCTAGGTAGGCTGCTACACCAGCAATTAAACCGCCGCCGCCAACAGCGACGAAAACGTAGTCGACATCGCGCCATTGACGCAAAATTTCATTGCCAATCGTACCTTGACCTGCCATGACCAGTTCATCGTCATAGGGTGGGATAAAGCTCATACCGTCTTCTGCGGCACGTTGAATTGCATATTTGTTTGCAACATCAAAAGAGTCACCGTGGAGAACCACTTCACCGCCTAAGCGTTTGACTGCCTGAACTTTAATATCTGGGGTGGTTTTCGGCATCACAATAATGGCACGAATGCCGAGTTTTTTACCTGACAGTGCTACACCTTGGGCATGGTTGCCAGCAGATGCTGTAATTACACCACGTTCAAGTTGAGCTCTATGGAGTTGGCTAATGCGGTTATAGGCACCGCGTAGCTTAAATGAAAAGACTGGTTGTAAGTCTTCACGTTTAAAACGAATGTTGTTATTGAGTTTCTCACTAATTCGAGGTGCCGCTTCGAGTGGAGTTTCGATTGCAACATCGTAGACTGTTGCTTGTAATATTTGTCGAACCAAACGAGACAGCATGTTAATTTCCCATTTAACAGTTTAAAATAGAGGATCATTGTAACAAACCCCTGTACATTTGGGCTGTAAAATCAGCAACAAATGTCAAAAAATAGTTGAGCCAAATTATGAGTCTGTATGCTACCCAAGATGAAAAAAAGCAAGCTGCTGCAAAAGCTGCCTTAAAGCACTTACCTAAAGGTGGCATTTTAGGGGTGGGTACAGGCAGCACCGTGAATTTCTTAATTGAACTTTTACCAGAACTTCAGCTTGAAGCGGCTGTGGCAAGTTCAGAAGCAACGGCTGAGCGCTTAAAGAAATTAGGTATTGAAGTGGTTGATATGAACTCTGTAGGCGGTTTAGATGCCTATGTAGATGGTGCAGACGAAATTGACCGTCATATGCATATGATCAAAGGTGGTGGGGCTGCACTTACTCGCGAGAAAATCGTGGCTTCAATTGCGAAAAAATTCGTATGTATCGTTGATGATTCAAAATGGGTCGATCAATTGGGGCGTGGTTTTGCCTTGCCAGTGGAAGTGATTCCGATGGCTCGTTCGGCTGTTGCACGTAAAATCGTCACCTTGGGCGGTGATCCTGTCTATCGTGAAGGTGTGGTTACGGATAACGGTAATGTTATTTTAGACGTGCACAATTTGAACATCTTAAATGCGTTACAACTTGAGAAAGATATTAACGACATTCCGGGTGTGGTGTGTAATGGTATTTTTGCAATAAATAAGGCAGATGTTGCGATTGTTGCAACAGACAGTGGTATTGAAGAGCACACTGCGCTTTAATGTTTAATGCAAACACTCCGTTGCATTGATCCAGTCTTGTGGTTTAAATCCAAGGCTGGATTTAAAATTGATGAGATCGTTGTTGATCAAAAAAATTATCCAGCCCAATCCTAAACAATTTAAAACCAAACTCCAAATAAGAATCAATATGCGCTTGTCTGATTTACCTGAAATTCAAATTGTTCGAAATGTTCGTTCGACACGATTAAGGCTTCGTGTGGATTCACAGCAAATTCGATTAACAGCACCAGTATTGTGTTCTAAACGGCAGATTCAAAGTTTTATTGATCAATCTGAAACGTGGTTAATTCAAACCTGGCAAAAACAGCAAGAATATTTGATTAAAAACAAGCAATTACATGTTTTACCGACTGAGTTAAAGCTTTTTGATCGAGGAATACCTTTAACGGTTTCCTACCATAGTCAAAAACAAAATTTTATTTTTGATGATGGGAATTCCGCACTATGGGTTTCAGACCGTCAGTCTGAGGCGTATTTGAAAGCCTTTGTAAATGCTTATGCAAAAGCATCTTTGCTTCCATATTTGGACATTGTGAGTGGTGAGTGTGGTCTATCCTTTGGCAAGTGCTCTGTACGTCAGCCCAAAACCAGATGGGGGAGTTGTACGGCAAAACATGACATTATGTTGAATAGTGCGTTGGTTTTATGTCCTCAAGAAATTACACGTTATGTTTGTGTACATGAGTTGGCGCATACCAAACACTTTGATCATAGTGCTTTATTTTGGGCGAAAGTTGCCCAGTATGACCCGAATTATAAGAACCACCGCAAGGCATTAAAGAGTATGGTAATGCCTTTTTGGTGGAATAGTTAATTTTTAAAACCGAATTATTTAGCGATATAAGCTAAATCTTGTGCAAAAAGATCAATGGCTTTTTTAACATCTTCGACCGTGAGTTGAGCTTTTTTATTTTTTAATTGCTCGCCTTGGATGCGTTGAATGTATTTTAAAACAGGCTGATTGGTTTTCTTGTCAATAAACTGACCTTCAAAAATAATTTGTGTGGTGAGTTCACGTTGTCCAGCAAGATATTTACCACCTGAATACACCATCATAAAAGGTAGTGCTTCATAGATTTTCATGGTTTTGGTTGATGCATCCATTTTGGTGATAACACCCTTGAACTCAAGATCAGCATTTGCGCTGGTAATTGTGTAGTTCTTCGCAAGTTCAGCTTTAACTTGGCTATTGGTATAGTTTAAAACTTTATCAAGAACGTCTTGGTTGACATTGTTATTTGTATTTACGCCAGTGAAATAGGCGATCGGTTGGAATGCTAATGTTTTATAGTTTTGCATTTTTACGTCGGGGTTTACCCAGACTAAAGCTTGATCACCGTTACGCGTATCTACTTTGGATAATTTTGAATAGTCGTCTAAATATAAGGTGTGCGATGTGGGTTTGGTTTGTAATGTACTACATCCAATCAGTGTTGTACTTACAATAACAGCCATAGATAGCGTGGTGATTAGCTTTTTCATAAATTTATCCTAGATTGAGAGCTGAAGGACTATAGTTAAAATCTCTGTACACGACAAATTTCACAGAACCCTTATCCTATCAGGGTTCTGCC
>JACRYN010000112.1_pt1 | contig 17290 bp, 24 predicted proteins | sample 8023231 | NCBI WGS metagenome assembly JACRYN01 (sample SAMN15756473, study PRJNA655841) | gut metagenome | isolation source: fecal sample D84 from domestic dog with diarrhoea | host: Canis lupus familiaris | place: South Africa: Mmabatho, Mahikeng | collected 2019-09
GGATATTGATTTCAATATTTGAAACACGTGCAAATGCAGCTTCAAAATTCATTTCAAACTTGGTGGAGTTGGGGGGCAAGAGCTTATTCATACAGTTGCCCTCACAATATTGATGCCAGTGCAAAAAGCCACTTGGCCAATGGATGTATCGATATTACCTGCAGGTGAAATCAGGTTGACTCGACTAACACCGGGCTGATGCAATGCTTGATAAATACCTGACAGTGAAATGCCGTCATTAAATGAGTGACTTTTTTTTGTATATTCTTGGGCTGCCTTATAGCAGCTGTCTAAGACAATATTTTCATCTGGGCCTTCATCAATAAAGATCTCAGCAGCAATGCTGTAATTTAAAATCGATGCTGAATAAATGATTGGCTTGTCTGTCAAAGGTCGTACTGACTTCGCATTTAGTGCAGCACTTACAACATTGAGTAAATCTTCTGGTGCAGTACCATCACTTTCATTTGAAAGAACATAAATATTGCAAATGCCTGTTGGATTGCCGGTTTCATCTAATGGGGCGTATGGGTAAATGTCTTTGACACGTGGGTCAGCATTTAATCCGTGAAAAATATAAGATCCTTCACTGCCTGCGGTCGTTTGACCTTCAGGTGCCAACTGCACACGTTTACGCAAAGACTCATTTGATTCTTTGATTTCAGGTGTGGTGTCTGTGGCAGGGCTGATGATTCGACGTTGAAGATTTCGTTCAGCTGCTTTGTGATCTAAATCATTGTCTTTGGCAAATGCTAGTAATACAGACAAAGCCTGTTCATTGGCTTCTTTACGAATCAGCATTTCACGATAGGCGAATGCTTCTGCCAACTTCATGGCTGGATCCGACTCAAGATAACGTGGAAAATTTGGCTGAACTTCTTCCATGCGCTGATAAAAGTCTTCAAGACCTTCTTTTAAAATGGTCTCAAAATCAATCTGACGCACCACATCAGGTGGATTCAGCTGTGATAAATCAATTGCGGTTAAATTTGAATTTGCCATTTGTTGATCACTTATAAAGTTGCACCAAGATCCAATGGGATTTTTAAAGATTGGTTTTGATTGTTTGAAGTCATGGTCAGATCTAAATCAAGAACATGACGACCACCTTCAGATTCATAGAGAGAAATTGAATTTGGCATGACACGTGGTTCCCACTGCAAAATGGCATTTGCTGTGGCAGCTTTAAGCTGTAATGCCGTAATTTCATTAAAGGGTGCATCAATCAGCTGTGGAATAAGCGAACCATATTCACGACGCATGACACGTGAGCCAATTGGCGTGGTCAAAATATCGTGGATAGATTGACGGATCTGATCTAATTCATCGGCAACCATTGCGCCTTGCTCACGTGACATCATGGAATTGGTTCTCCAGAAGTTCCCGAACCAGGTTGAACACCTGAGGTCTTATGATTTTTCAGGCTGATATCTCCAGCAGTGACATCATCTTCAGTGCTGAAATGACCGGTTGAATGACTGGATCCTTGCACAAGTTGACTGCCACCTACGGTGTGATTGCCACTAATGACTGTGCTGCCATTGGTGGTTTGATTACCGTTTAGGGTTAAATCACCATTAATAGTTGTATTTCCATTCACAATGACACCACCATCAGCAGTCAAAACAGCAGTACCGCCACTTGGTAAAATTGCAGACAGATGATGGGCTGATACGTCATAAGCGATGACACAACCGTCAGCAAACATGCGGATTTTTTGATTGAGATCATCAGAAGGTGCAGGGTGGTCGTCGTTATAAAAGCCGTACAAGACAAAACTTGTTGGACCAATTTCACCGCAAGGTGATACAACCACGCATTCTTCACCATGCGATGGCATATCCCACGTGGCATCTGCACCTGAACGTACATTCATACAGCGAATTTCAGGCGTGTCGATATCGCCAAGATTAACAATGACTCGTGGAATTGGTTTAGACGGATTGATGGTCTTGATAGTTCCAAAACGAATTAGATTTTCAAGACGACGATTAAGGTCAGCACTCATGCCAACACTTTGCTTTATAGGTTTATACATTTCAGCTGAGTAAAGTTGTATAAACCTATTTTCACAAGATGAAAGAATTTAAAGTTTGATATGTTTTAGGAATGAGTCTTCAACCAATTTAATGTCTTGTTCAGTAAAACCAAGTAATTCACGTTTTGGATAGACCACATCTGGTGCACCTTTTTCTGCACGATCTTTTAAACCTTCCTGGTGCACACGTGCAATTCTAGCGACACGACCGACAAAGCCAATTGCAATAGAATCAGCATTGCTGAGTACTTTTAAATTGCTCGTATTCTTTATTTTTGTGAACATCTTTCTTTTGATTTTGCCTTTTTGCTCACGTAGGCGTTTACGTCGTGGGGTATAACTAGATCCGTCAGGATTTTTCTGTTCAGAAATTCGCTTTCCTTGGCTTTTTCTTAAATCACGACCAATTTGTTTGGCAAGTCTTGCACGTTCACCCATCGACAGCCGTTCTAATAACGGCTGAAGATAATTGGCCAATTCAAGTACATTGCTGCTCATGGATTTTTACCTGGTGGCATAAACGCCATTGAATAACCTTCTTTTTCAGTTGTGGTCCATGATGCCAATTCATGACCGGATGAATCAGTCAGTATGACGTTTGTGGGTTTTTCAAATGGTGTGTATTGCGGTTCAGCCGGATAACTTAATTCAAGTTTTCCTTCGTCATTCTTTTTCACAATGACACGTTCAGTCAGTGGAATTTGAAAGTTGATATCGTATTTACTGTTATCAATTAATTCAGCTTCAAAGGTGATCGACTGTTTGCCTTTTTCATGGTTGGCCATGAGCTCAGATTGATGTTCTGCAATCCATGTGAACAGCACAACACCAATCACATCAATATCACCGGCATAATCTGTGATAATGACATCTAGCGTATATGACTGCTCAAAACTAAAACCGCCTGCCATTGTGCTTCGCAAGCTGCCTTGGTTTGCAAAAATTAGTAAGCGGTCCTGATCTGGGCTTAGATCAGGAATCGCTTTTAATAGATATTCTCTTAAATGATGTGGCTTTTTCATGCAGCTTTAGCACTCTTATAGTTTGGATCGAGGCGATTCATCACACGTAAAAATTTGCTGTCATAGCCTAATTTTTTATAATTTCGACCGTTATACAGTGAAAAAACTACATGCCAATTTTCTTGACGTAAAGCATCGATCAACTTCCAATCTTTATCATCGACTTCACCAGACTTGGTTTCACAGTAGCGAAGGAATGCTTCAAACTGAAGGCTTTCACTTTTTTCATGCTGTGCTACAAATTCCTGAACAGATGCATAACCTAAGGCTTTCCAGTTTTCACCCATGAGCTGGAAACGTCCCCACGATGCCGACTGTAATGCACATGATTCATCAAGCTGCTTGGCTTGACTTAAACGTGTGTACTCAGCAGATCCACCGTGATAACCACCTGTTTTGGTATTCACAATATTCGGATGTTTGGCCATGAGTGCATTTGCTTTGGTTTTGCCAAATTTCTGATTCAAATAGAAATACATGCGATGACGTTCAAACAGAATTTTAGGCTTACCATTTGGCAAATAACCTTCACCCAGCGTTTCAACTTCAGCAATGGCTTTGATTACGATGACAGGCACAACCAAACGTTTGGCACCTTCGACTAAATCACTTTCTTTTAAAAGTTTACTGGTGCATTCACCACGTAGGGCTTTTAGTGTGTAGTCACCGACCAAGCCATCGACTTTCAGGTTTTTTAATTTTTGAAATTGAATGACGGCATATTCGGTATTTTCACCAAAGTCACCATCAGCTGAAAGTGGCTTTTTATTTTTTCCTGTCATGCCGGCTTTGATGAGCAATTTTTGCAGTTCAATGACCGCTAAACCTTTAGATCCAATTTTTAAAATAATCATGGGGTGCTCCGTAACATTGAAACGACATTGCCTTTACTGCGAAAAATAAAGATCGATAGGAATACAGCAAGAATTGAATCCCATATCGTGACTGGATCCTTGATGAAAATGATGTGAATGCTTTGTGCCAGGAATGCACCAATCAAAACAGTTGCGAATAATCGAAATGAACATTTCTGCAGATGAAGACGATCAAAACATAAGATACGGAATGCACATGCCACATAGCACAGCACGGCAATGATTGAAAAAATAGTTTGCGCCAATGGCGACAACATAAGCTGCATCATTTTTTATTCTCCTTTCCAAAGGTATTGGACAGGGCAGAAAAGAACTTTGAAGTGGTATTGAATATTTCTGTCAGGGTGGATTTATTGACCCACGTCATGACTTTGACCAATACCGGTAAAGCAAACATACTGGTGAAACAAGCGATCACCGTGTGACTGTTTATACCTGTACGATTTGAAATTTCAGGTGCTAAGGCATAGCCCAGGGCAACGGATAACATGAGCGAAACAATACGTTTTCCATAGCTCAGTGACTCTTGGGTAAATGCTAAAAATGCTGCACCAATTACGGCACCAAACAGTGCATCACCATTCACGAATGGAAGGAGTGATACCAATCCTGCAGAAGCGGTAATTGCGACAGTGGTTGATGTGGTTGGTTCAGCCATATTTTTGTTCTCAGTCCCAAAGCTGAATGCTTTGCGTTTTATTTTGTTGGGTTTGAATTTCTGGTAACTGAACCTTGGTACCCATCGGAAGAAATGGACCAAATGCAGACAGATGTGGATTGGCTTCAAGTACTGCTTCGACCACACCAGATGAGCGTCCATAAATGCGCCAACAAATAGCGTCAACCGTGTCATCTTGAAGGGCATAAACAGTTTTCATTTAGACCAGCTCCACATTCAAACGACGAATTTTTTTTAAATCACGAATGGCAAAGCGCAGATCACGACGATAGTCATCAATGGTCGGTGTCAGTTCATCAGCTTTTTGGCCACCATTATTTGTGGTGTCATAAGCGCGATATTGTTCATTCAGTTCAGCACCAACAGCTGCAGCAACGGCACGGAAATATAAAACTTCAGTAATCGGTTTTGTGGTGGTACCTGAAGTAATGGTTTTTGTGCTGAGTTCAGCAAGTGTGGCTGCTTTTGATGTGAGTGATTCAAGTTGATCATTCACTTCAATGATGGCTGATTCGATGGCAGGGATTAAACGCTCATTGGTGACACTACTATCAAAGCGCAATTTTTCACGAATGGCTTTTGAAGAAATTTCAGGAAAGAATTCTTCACTGGTGATGACAACATCTTCATTGTTGCGGTTGCCGTTTGCAATTAGTCCGGTCATTGTCATTCTCAATTAGTTGAGGGGTGGAGAATTGAGTTTGTAATTACGCATAAAAATGTCATTACAGCGTCAATTCTGCCCCTCGGTTGGCGCGGGGCACTCGTTACGTCGGATGAAACATCAAGTTGCCTTGATCATCGACGACCTGCGAACCATCAGCATTCAGCATCGGTTCAGGTGAATTTTTTAATTGTTCTTTGTAAAGCTTTTCAGCTTTTTTCAGATCAGTTTTACCGCCACAGTTTTCATTTTTCGCAATCGCTTTTTTAAGGAACTCTACTGCTTCGGCTCCATGTTCTAATTGCAATAAAGTACGACCAAGTCCCAGATATAATTTTGCCCGAATCTGGTCATGCATATCGTATTTGGCAGTTAGTTGATCAGCTTTATAAAGAACATCGAATTTGAATATTTGTCCGTCTTGATAAGCTTTGTGTGCAGCATTACCAATTTCTTCAGCAACAATACTTGCAGTACTGCGACTAAATGAATCAGGCATTTTTAAGTTTTGTTCTAAAGCATATTCAGCAAGGATTAAACCTTGATTGAATAGACCACAGTCAAAGCACCACAGCATGATGGTGGTAATGACTTCATCCTGTTCAACTTTTGCGCCTGACTGAACAATACCCAACACATAAGGCATGTGCTTTGGAATCAGTTCTTTTTTCGCTTCAGCGCGTTTGTCTTGAGACTGGATTGAACGTAAAACATGAATGTCATTTTTTAGTTCGGTCAGTTGTAATTGGTAGACGCTTGCGTCTGGACGTACACCACCAAATTCATCAGCCTTGGCAGCTTCTTTTGCTGCCAAAGCCTGAAGGCGATGTCGTCGAGCTGGACTCAACATAAATCACCTATTATTGAATTGTGATGCCTTCAACCAATGCAACTTTTTCGTATGCTTCAATCACATACGCTTCATTGGAAGATTGATAATCTTCAATGCGGTTTTTGCTTGGTTTTTCTTGGATGTAACGACGTTTTGCATCTTTTTGATAGTAGATTGACAGGTTGTCAAAAGACGTGATCAAAAGTGCATTATCAGGGAAGTGTGGTACACGTGCTGCAGGTAAACCACCGATTTGTTTTTGGCTTAATAAAACCTGACCAGCCAATACATTGGTATTGTCAGACGCATCATTCACGATTGGGAAGTTTTTGTCAGCCAACAGTGAACGACCACAGATCACGACGAGATCCGTATCATCTTGGTGAACTTCATCAATTAATTCATTGACTGCATCGACCACCAAAGCATCTAGGTTTTTATATGTACCAGCTGCACCCACGGTGACTGTTGACATCACACGATCAGGTGCATTAGTACGAATCTTTTGCAACCAACCAATATTAACGTCTTGCAATTTTGTATTTACAGTACGATCAGTTGTTGCTGCTGCAGATGTACCGTTGAAACCGATCATAATACGGTCCAAAGCAATTGCTTTAGCAACGGCATTAGTCCAACGTTGATGGAAGTCTGCGAAAACTGACCAAGCATCAAGTTTTGCATATGGAATCGCCACATCAAAATCAGTCTGCTTGCATTCGTATTTGTCTGAACCTAAACCAGTCGGATCAGTTGGAGTACGTTCACCATCGCCTGATGTATCAGTACGACCTGCAATTGTTTTATTGACAGATAAACCAATTGCTTCACCTGTTTGAGTATCGACAGGCATGACATTAATTTTTTGAAGAAATTCGCTTGAAGCCTGAATTTTTTCTTCCATTTTTTGAGCTGGTGCAGGTGCTACTGTGAATTGCACCTGTGCAGATTCAACACCGTTTAGTTCAGCAACTTTTGCCAAACTATGATTGAATTTTTTACGTGTATCGTTACGCATTTTTTTCTCGCTTATAAGCAATATTTATGGACTGATAACAGTGATTAAACTATTAGCACTCGATTTGTTCAGAGAAGTTGCCGGTGTTTTCAGGTGCAGGTGGTGTACCTGGATTTTCTTCACCTTCTAATTTGGCTTTCAGATCAGTGAAGTCTTTTTCCAATTTAGAATGCTTGGTTTTAAGTTCCGAAAACCCAGTTTCGACCTTTTGCAACTTGGTCTGACTTTCACCAAAGGTTTTGGCAATCGCTTCAAGTGAGTCAGATACTTCTTTGAATTGGCCTTTATTTTTATTGTCTTGTTCTTCTTGTTGTGGCTTCAGCCAACCCAAAACTTTAGAAAACAGTCCTTTTGCTTCAGTCTCAGGATCAGTACTGTCTTCAAACTGGAGATCCACTTCTTCAGCAGCAGTAAATAAATTGTCTTTATGCTGCTTTTTAGACGTGAATGGGTTTGCTTCAGGATTCTTAGAAGCAAATTCCATAATTTGTGTACCTAACGAAGCAGGCGTATCAGTGAATGCGATACCGACCAAATAAGCTTCATTGGTGTCAGCAAAACTTGGATTTACTTCAATAGAATTGAAAAGTTTTTGTTTTTTACCGTGCAGTTCAATCAGATTGTCGAATGCTTCAAGTTGTGCATATAAGCACCATTTTTTTTGACCGTTAATGTCATCTTCTTGTGCTTTAAGTCCAAGTACTTTTGCATAATTCCCAAATTCAGAACTTGGAGAAATTCCACGAATATGTTCGATATTCGCTAATGCAGAATAAGTATTGGGGTCATAATTCTTGGCCATTTGTTGTATCCAAGAAGCTTCAATGATGCGACCATCAGTCGTAGCACCAGCGACAGCAACTCGGTAAAATTTGGATTTCTTCATTTCTGAATCCTGTGTCTATTGTCGATAGATAAAATCTATTTAAAGTAGTTAGCAGAATCGGAAGAACAGCCTGAATATTCAATCTAAGTGGGTTGTATAAACACTATTTCACAATATCAGTGCAATGAATAAAAACTAATGTATTGGCTTAATGAGCCAATGGATAATGCACTTAATACCCCACAAAATCTGACCTTTGATAAACGCCTTCTAGCAAAATTTTTGTATTGGATGGGGTGGCGAATCAGCTCGATTGCAGATCACATCGATGAACCTGATAAAAATGTTCATGCTTGGAAAACACGTGATGAATGGGATAAAGATGCACCTGTTGGTCGAGTCGGTGAAGCCTTAACTGCTCAATTGATCAAACTGATTATTCTTGAGAAAAAAACACCTGGTGATTACAAGGAAATTGATTTGCTCATGCGCCAGCTGGAACGCATGGCACGCATTGATAAATATTCTGACGGTGGCAACGAAACCGATCTGAATCCAAAACTTAAAAATAGAAATGCTGGACCACGTAAACCTAAACAGCCAAATGCACTGACTGAAGAACAGGTTGAAAAACTTCTTGAAGACTTTGATGAAGGTTTATTTGAGTATCAAAAGGTATGGTACCGTGCGCGTGAACAGCGAAATCGTGCCTTATTAAAATCACGTCAGGTTGGTGCGACTTTCTATTTTGCACGTGAAGCATTAATCAAAGCTGTAACGACAGGTCGAAATCAAATTTTCTTGTCTGCATCGAAAGCCCAGGCACATGGTTTTAAAACTTATATTAAAAACTTTGTCATGCAGTCTATTGAAGTGGATCTGCAAGGCGATCCGATTTCAATCACATTGCCATGCGGTAATACCGTTCAGCTGATTTTCTTAGGTACCAATGCAAAAACAGCACAGTCATACCATGGCGACTTATATTTTGATGAATTCTTTTGGGTGCATGGCTTTGCCACACTGAAAAAAGTGGCATCGGCAATGGCTGCCCAAAAGCAGTATAAAAAAACTTATTTTTCTACACCTTCAAGTAAAACGCATGAAGCGTATGCCTTTTGGACAGGGGATGCTTTCAATAAAGGTCGTACGAAAGAAAATCGAGTTGAGATCGACACCAGTCATGCAAATTTAAGAGACGGTGCTTTATGTGGCGACAAAATGTGGCGACATATTGTCAATATTCAAGATGCTGAACGCCAAGGCTGTGATCTATTCGATATTGATGAATTGATTGCCGAAAACAGTCCTGAAGAATTTGCCAATCTTTATATGTGTGAATTCGTTGATGATGGTCACAGTGTATTTCCACTGTCCATCATTCAGCCATGTATGGTCGATTCATGGGAAGTATGGTCCAAAGACTTTAAGCCGTTGGCATTACGTCCGTTTGGTAATAAACCGGTATGGATCGGATATGACCCAGCCGAAAGTGGCGACAGTGCAGGGCTTGTGGTCATTGCACCACCTGAACCAGATTATCCAAAATTCCGTTTGCTTGAACATCATCAGTTCAAAGGCATGGACTTTGCCAGCCAAGCACAATACATCAAAAAGCTAACGACCAAATATAACGTCAAATATATCGGCTTAGACAAGTCCGGTATGGGTACCGGTGTTGCTCAACTCGTTCTTGAATTCTTCCCAAATTTAACGACCTTCAATTATAGCGTCGATGTCAAAACACAATTGGTCATGAAAGCAATGGATGTGATCAACAAAGGACGTTTTGAATTTGATGCCGGATCCACTGACGTCGCCATGTCAATTATGGCTATTCGTAAAACACTGACGGCTTCTCAAAGACAAATGACATTTGAAGCATCACGTGCAGAAAACATCGGTCATGCTGATTTGGCTTTTGCCATTTTTCATGCGTTCGCTAATGAACCGTTGACCCTTGATGACCAAACAAAATCTAAAAAATCCTCGATGGAGATTTACTAATGTCCGACAGCAAAGTGCAGGCATTTACGTTCGGTGATGCTGAACCGGTGATGAATGGCCGTGACTTATCACAGTTCTATGAAACATGGCTGTGTGGCAATTATTACGAACCCCACATCAGTATGAATGCTTTGGCAAAATCCTTTAAGGCAATGCCTTATTTGTCGACTGCAGTGTTTTATAAAAAGAATCAACTGGTGTCTTCATTCACGCCAAACAAATTGATCAGTTCATCAGAATTTGAACGCATTGCTTTTGACTATTTAGTATTTGGTAATGGCTATTTACAGCGGATCGACAATCGATTAAATGAGCCACATCACTATGATGGGCTCATGGCCAAGTACACCAGACGCATGAAGAACTCGAATGAATTTCTGCAGCTGCTCAATGGTTTTGAAGAACATATTTTTAAACCTGGTACCGTTTGCCATATCAAGGGCATCGATGTCGATCAAGAAATTTATGGCACGCCTGAATATATCGCTGCACTTCAATCCGTTTGGCTCAATGAGTCAGCAACTCTATTCCGTCGCAAGTATTACAACAACGGATCTCATGCCGGCTTCATCTTATATATGACCGATTCGGGGATTGATGATGATGATGTTGAAGGTCTAAAACAGGCGATGAAAGATTCACGTGGACCAGGTAATTTCCGCAATTTATTTCTTCATGCACCAGGTGGAAAAAAAGACGGCTTACAACTGATTCCGATTAGTGAATTGGCTGCTAAAGATGAATTCTTAAATATTAAAAATGTCACACGTGATGACGTTCTTGCATCCCAACGTACACCTCCACAACTTCTCGGAATCATTCCATCCAATGCCGGTGGCTTCGGATCTATCAGTGAAGCACGCGAAGCATATTGGTATTCCGAAATTGTCCCACTTCAAAATTTATTCGCTAACACAGTGAACGAATGGGCAGGTGATCAGATCGTCCGCTTCAAAGAGTTTCATCAACTTCAATTCAAACAGGAAAAACAATAATGAATATTGCTTTGGCAATTAAAAATTGGAAATTCATCGTGATGGCTGCCTTGGCCATCGCTTTGGCATTTTCAGTTACCAGCTGCACAAGTAAGTCACATCAAATTGATTTACTCGAATCACAAAAAACTTTAGCTGAAACACAACGTGATTTGCTTGCATCGCAACGTGCCAATGAAGTGCATGAAGTAGAGCAGGCATGGTCGCAAGAACTTTTGGAGTCAGAACGAAATGCAAATAAAAACTTACAAGTTGCGTTGGCTGCTGCCAGTGACAGTGCTTTGGCTGTTGACCGGTTGTCAAAGCAGATCAGTGATACAAACAAACGTTTGTCCTCAGGTACCCATGAAGCCATCGTTGAATATGGAAAGACCTGCAACTTCGTACTCAAAACAATGGCAGACCGTGGTGGAGCAATCGCAGCAGCAGCTGATGGACACGCAATTGATGCAGAACGATTAGATCAGGCATGGCCACAGCAGGTGAAGCCAGATAAGCAGAGCTGATCACAGCATTTTCACGAAAAAAAAGCCCTCCATGTGTGAGGGCTTTTTTTTGGGCAGAATTCCAGAAAATGCCGATGCCGGTTCAAGGCGGGCGGTTGACCCCCCACCTCACCTGCCCAGTAAATGTGTCGAATATTCAACAGATTTGTGATCCCAACCGATGACCCTCTAAGCCACAGCAGTACTGGTGCATGACACAGCCGAATGCCCAAAATTCAGTTCTACATAATTCAACAGGGATTCTATGAATGCCTACAACTTGCGATTTATCAAAAGTTTCTTCAACTCAATCAATAGTGCTTAAAAAAGGTTAGAAACAGTAAAAGGAAAGGTTTTTAATATTTAAGTATCTGATATTTAATAATTAAATTTCTAACCATATAAAGGTTAGAAGTGGTTAGAAAAAAGTTATAAAAGTTAAAATATTTATATAAAACAATAATATAAAAGGTTAGAACTTCTAACCAAAATTAGAGGTTAGAACTAACCATAATCTAACCATTTTCTAACCTTTTTAAAATTGTAATTAATCTATATAAATCATGTATTTGAATACTGTTTTATAATTTTCTAACTTTTCTAACCTCTATTTTTTGTCACCTAAAATTTTCAAAAAATAAGAAATATTCATAAGGCATACTTTTCTAAACTTTGGCCACTGTTGCCACGTATGAGCGATTTTGTGTTCTGATCCCAAAGCAGGATTTGAACTGAAATGTGGGGGTAATACTATTGGTGTTATACAGTTGTTATACTAATATTGGTTGTTTGAATTTTTATCATTAAAAATCAATATCATGTATTGTTGATTAGGTAGCCGCCACCTCCACCAAATACCTAACAAAACATACCCAAATATGTTTTAAATAGTAGATGAAAGGCTTGATTCTAAAGGGATTGAGCCTTTTTTCTTGCCTAAACATAACCAAATATAACTAGCTATAGTGTACATGCACCGTGTACACTGCCTTGTACATTGCAAGATTTATTGAATCCGTTGGTGTACAAGCCATGAAAAGAACAGAAATTAAACGTAGACCGTTATCAGATACCGTACTGGCTAACCTTGAACCCGAATCGAAAGAGTATAGGGAGCTGGACGGTGACGGCTTATATTTTCGTGTAAAGCCCGATGGTAAAAAAGCATGGTTATTCAGATATAAAAAAGCTGATGGTAAATGGTCATGGCTTGGAATAGGTACTTATCCTGAATTATCGGGTAAGGGTGCAAGAAAAAAAGCATCTGAGATAGTTCAAGACATTTCGCACGGCGATAATCCAATCATTACCAAACAAGAACGCAAGCGCAAAGAGCTTGAGCAGAATAATGCCACCTTTGAAGTATTAGCACGTGAATGGCTGGACACAAAAGCAAATACTTGGGTACATGACACCATGATAAGAAACAAGGGTGCATTAGAAAAACATATATTCCCGATTTTTGGGAAACGCTTGTACACCAGCATAAAGCCGATTGAATGGATGAATCATTTAAAAGGTATTCAACAAAAGCAGGGAATCTATGAACAAGTAAATCGAGTTCGGGCTATGTGTCGCGATATATACGATTTTGCAAAGGTAACAGGCCGTATTGATTACAACCCACTGGAGGGGCTGCAAAAGTTCCTACAGCAAGGTATTAAGCAAAATATGTCACATGTGAGTGAACAGGAGTTCCCAGCACTACTTAGGGCAATCAATAATTATCCAACTATGGACGTACGGATGGGATTGCAGCTTTTAGCTATGTTGTTCTGCCGACCTACCGAGCTAAGAGAAGCCAAGTGGCAGGAGTTCGACCTAGATCAAGGGGTGTGGAATATACCAGCCGAGCGTATGAAGAAACGCCGTGAGCATATCGTCCCTTTGTCTACTCAAGCATTGGCAATATTAAAAGAGTTGCAGACCTACCAAACTAATTCAGATTATTTATTTCCGAGCAGATCGGATAAAAGTAAGCCAAAGTCGGACACAGTTTTCATTATGGCTTTGCGCCGTATGGGGTATGAGGGCAGACAGACACCGCATGGATTTAGGCATATTGCCAGCACCTTATTAAACAATCGTGGTTTTGATGAACGTCATATCGAAGCAGCACTGGCACACGTAAAGGACGGTGTAGCAGGGGTGTATAACAAGGCTCAATATTTAGATGACAGAGCAAGCATGATGCAATGGTATGCGAACCATTTAGAAGAAATTGCGGATCAGAGCATTATTCAATTTAAAAAAGCTAAGTGACACAACTTGTCGCACTACTAGCCAATAAATGCACAAATATAGGTAAATATAGATTATATTTAGTTTGCTAGGTATAGGCAGGCCAGCCGACAAGCAAGTACCCAACTTGTTTACCTAGCAACTTCTTGGGGTGCTGTGGGAGGCATTTAATTGTGATTTTACCCTATTACACATTAGAGCAAGCCTCTAGTGTTTTAAATAATAAACTTAAATCTGATATTTATAATCCTAAGTCAATTTTAGTTTTAGCTTTAAATTATCAAATTGATTTACATGTCCATTTTTATGGTGACTGGAAGTTAGATTTTGATTGTCATATTCCACTTGATTTAACAAATATTAAAAATAAATCTATTTATTCAGCAATGATTTATGAACTTGAAATTTTTCTGCGAAAGTCTTCTTTATGGAGTAGCTTTTTTTTGAGGTTGAGTGTTAATGCAATTGATTACTTAATAGTTAATAAAAAGGGGCTGGCAGTCAATGAAGCAACATGGTTTGATGCAGTGCTGTGTCTTAAAGATGCCTTAAAGCCCGAGATCGAGCAAAATTCATTACAAAATTATCTTTTAAGGGAAATAGAACATCCTCCTTTTTCATCACTTGATGAAAGCGAGATAAGGGAGGTATCTTTTTTAGCAATCTACCCAACTACATCAAAATATGAGGAAACCAAGCCAAAACCAATAAAATATGATGATGAGGAAGATATTTTTTATCCATTTTTAAAATTAAATAATGTATTCATTACTCATGCACAGCTCGAAAAAATTATTAATAGCAGTTTGGTGGAAAGAAATGTCTTGAAAAATAATGAGAGAAAAGCACACCTGATTACTAGTGCTCAAAGGGGTGTAAGTAAAGAAAAACAAAATGCTAAGCTGGCGGCACAAACATTAGCAGATTTTCTTTGGAGAAATGATAAGGATAAAAGAATTAGAATAAAAGAAATGGCTATAAATGTACGTGCTGAGTTATTTTATACAAATCATTCAAGCCAATTACCAGAAAAGGCTGAAAGCCTCGAGGATTGGATTAGAGAAATAGCAGAGAAATACCCTCATAGCAGAAAAGGCGGTCGTCCATCAAATAGGGAGTAACTTCAACTTTACCTCTATTAAGTTGAAGTTGCTTGCTTTTTGCCAATATAAGACAAATCCATAATTGCCCATATCCTTTCATATATGGGCTTTTTTATGACTATCAAACCAATCCGCGTTCAATTCAAAACAACTTGCCAAATCCTTGATATGAGCCGCGAAGCATTACGACATAAGATTCGTACCGATGCCACCTTTCCAAGGCCAATCAAAACAGGGGATACCAAACAAGCACCAGTCTATTTCGACTATGCCGAGCTTTTAGAGTGGCACAACAACCAAAAACAAAGCCTTGCAGCAATGGAGGCTTAATCATGAATAACACCCAATTAAAACAAGTCCTAGCACACCTCAAGCAAGGTAAAACCATTTCACAGGCCGAGGCTATCGACCTTTTCAACTGCTATCGCCTGAGCGCAATCATTCAGCGTTTACGCAATGCAGGCTATGACATTGTGACCCATAACGAGCGCAATAAGTCAGGCATTGGCAGACATGCACGTTATGAGCTTATTAATCAGGTGGCAGCATGAACATGAACCCGTCTATTTTTAATTTCAATCAACACGGCGTTCGGATTGTCCTAGATGACAGTAAAGAACCGTGGTTTTGTTTGACCGATGTTTATAAGTCTTTAGACATAAGCCGTACATCACGACTATTTCGTGAGTTAGATTCAAAGGGTGTGGCGGATTACCACACCCCTACCAGTGGCGGTGTTTTAACTGGATCCAGCGTCAATATTAATCGTGTACAGTGAGGGCGTTACTATGAAAGGTTTAATCATCTCTCAATACAATGGCCAACCACTAAGCTTTAATGAAAATGGCTGGTTTAATGCTACAGAAGCAGCAAAGCGATTCAACAAACGTCCTAACGACTGGATTAATTTGCCTGATACGCAGCGATATATTGAGGCATTAGTTAAAAGACAAAAGCAAAAAAGTGATACGGGATTATCTGGTATCACAAATTTTATAAAAACTAAGAAGGGTAATTCTAGTTCTTTTACCCAAGGTACATGGCTTCATCCCAAGTTAGCAGTACGCTTTGCCCAATGGTTAGATGTTGATTTTGCCTTATGGCGTGATGAGCAGATCGACAGCTTATTACGTGGTAATCATCCAATATTTGATAAACGCCGTTTACGTCATCAAGCAGCAGCAACCTTTAAAGCCGTGACAGCAGTTTTACAGTTATCAAGACAGCAGCAAGGTAAAGAAACAAAGCCTCATCACTATATGAATGAAGCACGTTTGATTAATTGGGCAATCACAGGTCAATTTACAGGTTTAGACCGTGACAGCCTTTCATATGATGAATTGGACTTATTGGCTGAACTGGAAGCTCAAGACCTGATTCTAATTGCTTGCCAGTGTACTTATGAGCAACGTAAAACAGCATTAAATTTATTTGCTCAAAACTTCAAATCCAATCGACTTTTGCCCCACCAATCAAATGTATTGGAGGCTTAATTATGACCCAAATCATAGATTTTAAATCCGAAACTCAAGCCGATAACCACCAACCAATAACAGATGATGAAGCACGTTTATTTAGTATTTATGACGTTGCAGTCGGTTTAATTATTGATATTGAGGAGGGTAAAACTTTCTCTATGGCAGAAATCAAAGAGCAAATGATTGAAGTCCTAGAAATCATACGAGAGGAGTTTGACGCATGAAAAATAAATCATTCAATATTGCTAACATGCCCAAGTATGGTTATATTAATTGGGCTTTGAGCAAAATCTCAAAGTTAGCTTTGGTCGGCTATGAATATCTAGCGCATACAGTCCGCTTTAAGGGCTTTTTTTGTATGCGTAATATCTCTATGCATTCGCATGTTATGGCGAAGCTGGAGGGGGACACTTTCGAGTGTGCCAGTTACCTAGATTACTGGTCGACCAACCCCTTTCAGCTTTGCCACCTTAATTACTTGGTCGTAATTGGCAGAGCTTCTAAATCAAATCTAGGAGCGCATTATCATGCCTAATCAAATCAATTCTAAAGATACGACTGAAAATCTATTAAGCGAACAGTCCCAAGCATGGTTAAATGCTTGGTTAGATGCACCAAGTTATTGTCATTATTTTGCTGTAGGTATGGAGAATTGCGACCCTAATCTAATGGGTGACTGGAATGCGCCGTTTTACTCAATTGAGGAAGCCAAGCAATTCAAAGATAAGATGCAAGCCAAATACCCTGACCGTAAATTTATACGCATTGAGGGTGCTTTACATGCTGATGGCGCAATGAGAAGTACACCTAATAAGTTTTGGGCAACATGGCAGAAAAAACATAAACAGCGTTTAGATGACTTAAGCACAAATAAAAAGGCGGTGACACTATGAATATCACCGCCTCCATCAAACCCGATACCATCTTAGCAAATTGCACATTACTTAATCCACTGGATGATGCATATATCAATCATCCCATTATTCAGCGTTTTGGTAGTCCTGAGCAGCCGATCTATGTTGATGAT